>ERZ1026866.1641-NODE-1641-length-11084-cov-3.968356_pt1 | contig 11084 bp, 19 predicted proteins | sample MGYA00380163_ERZ1026866 | MGnify/ENA primary metagenome ERZ1026866 (study PRJEB33269, sample SAMEA4719799) | human gut metagenome | biome: human-associated habitat; feature: organic feature; material: feces | place: Cameroon | collected 2013-10 ...
CCTGCTTGGCGTCCATGCTCTCCCAGCCGCTGGGAAGCTCGTCCGCCATATGCGACACCTGGTAGTCGAAGGACGATTTCTGGAAGGTGATGAGGCCGAAGCACAGCGCGGCCATCATCAGCAGGACGAGCCAGATGCCGGCGAAGGCGAACTCCACGGTCGTCTGCCCGCTGGGATCGCGGAATCTCATCGCAGTACACCTTCTTCCGAGGCGCTGCCCACCACGGTCGCGGTGGCCGTGGCGGTGTTCCCCTCGCCGAAGAGCGAGGGCAGGAAGGTCTTGATGGTCTTTTTGCAGGTGAAAGCCTTGTTTTTCGTGACGGTTTTCGTATCGGCCGATTTCCAGCCGCCTGACTGCTTCACATGCATCGTGTAGTCGCTCTCCGTGGTGCCTGCGTCCTCGGTGCTGAACGAGAACTCGACGCCTTCGGTCCCCTTGACGCACTCGAGCACATGGGCCTTGACGTCGGCATCGCTGGCATCGGGTCGCTTCGTGTAGAACGTGGCGGCCTCGGTCGCCGCCGTTCGCACGCACATGGCGCTGCGGTAGTAGGCCGAGCCGTCGAGCAGGGCGAACAGCATGATGATGAGCAGCGGGGCGCACAGGACGAACTCGACGAGCGACTGTCCGCGCACCCTTCCGTTATTTGCAATTCGTTTCATGACGTCACGCAACCAAGACGAACGCGAGGGCTGGCAGGAAGGCGAGGGGTGCGAAGGGCAGTGCCGTATCCGATTTCCTGATCTTGAGTACGGCGAGGACGGCCGAGCACTCGGCGAGCAGGGCCAGGCAGGCCGCCGTCAGGGAAGTGGAACTTCCTGCGGCCGATGCTCCGACTGCACCGAGCAGGAGGACATCGCCCAGCCCGAAGACTTCTTTTCCGCATACCCTTTCCGCCGCGAATGCGGCAAGGTACAGGACCGCGCAAAGGCCCAGCCCCTGGGCAAGTTTTTGCGGGATATCCGCGCCGGAACCCATGAGAAGCCCGAAAAGGACCAGAAAGGCGATCGAGTGGAGGTCGATGCGCCGGAATCGGAAATCATTCACGCAGATGTCGATGAAGGTCGCGACCCAAAGGCCGAAGACGGGTCCTTTCAGCACGCTTGCTGCCGTACCCGCGGCGATGCCGCCGGCCAGGCAGATTCCGAGAAGCCAATCCGAGCAACCCGAACCGAGACGGCCGTCTTCGCGGCCGCCCCAGAACTTATAGGATTTCTCGATACCGGCGAGGTCGCCTTCGGAAAAGCCGCAGGCCGAACTGGCCGCACGGGCGACGGAAGGGCAGACGAGGCCCTTGAATGCCCCGTCTCGGATTTCCTCGACCCATTCGGCATCGGCGCCGAGACCGTTATCGATGGCACGGATTTGCTCGGCATCTACCTTCTCCGAGTCCTTGTTCTTCACCGCAAGGGAGAAGATGGCTCTGGCAAGGATAAGCGCCGCTCCGATACCTCCTATTACTCCATTGATTACGGTCATCGGGTGTCTCCTGTCAGTCTCTGGTTAAAAGAAAAGGCACCGACCGTCTTGGGAAACGGACGGTGCCGAAAACGCAAGCAGCGCCGCTACTAGGCACCGAAGCCGGAAGTGGTGCCGGTGGAGAGCGTGTTGGCGATCTTGGTGAACTGGTTGCGGATGGCGCCTGCGACGGCGGGGCCGGCGAAGACGACGACGAGCGAGATGACGGCGATGATCAGGACGTACTCGATGAGGCCCTGGCCGGACAGCTCGCCTGCCTTGGCGGCGCGGAAGTCACGCACGAGCTTGTTCTTGAGCTGGTTCTTGGCGACCACGGCGTGGGCGCAGGCGGAGTTGACGATATCCATTGGTGAAATCCCTTCTGTAAGATTTGATGGAACTGATGGAAAGCCGAAGGCTAGTGACCGGGGGTGACGGCGGCACCGAAGCCGGAGGTGGTACCGGTGTTCAGGGTGTTGGCGATCTTGTTGAACTGGGTGCGGATGGCGCCTGCGACGGCGGGGCCGGCGAAGACGACGACGAGCGAGATGACGGCGATGATCAGGACGTACTCGATGAGGCCCTGGCCGGACAGCTCGCCTGCCTTGGCGGCGCGGAAGTCACGCACGAGCTTGTTCTTGACCTGGTTCTTGGCGACCACGGCGTGGGCGCAGGCGGAGTTGACGAAATCCATTGGATGATCCTCTCAGTTGAGAACGACAAAAAGTGAGGGGCGCGCTCCCTCGGCGAACATAATCGGACTCCGTCAAGCGGAAAAAAATGTCGTGCCGTTGCGGCAATCACATTTGCGTTACCACGGTGGATTTTGAACGGACGGCACCGGAGCTGGCATTCACCTGCTTTCGGTTTCGCGTTCAACAAAAAACGGCTGACCGTATCGGCCAGCCGTTAAATGGAACCATGCACAGGAAGACAATCTAACCGAGCTTCATGGCTTGGTCTTTACCTTGGGATTCGAGGAAGGCCTTCATCAGCGATTTCGCGCTGACGAGGTCCGAACAGATGCCGACGAGCGGGCAGTCCTTCGGCTCGCGCCTGAGGGAGATGAATGGCAGGCCTTCCTTGTTGACCAACACGAAATACTTCTTCACGGGACCGCTTCCTATCTATACAGGCTGATGGCGTCGCTGTAGACGCCGTCTTCGTCCGTGTTGCCGTACTCATCTGCATCGGCTGGTTGCGCGGCGGCCTGACAACCTTTCCGCGGCCGATGCGCAGCCGGCCTGAACTCATCGAGCGAGACGTCGAGCGCCGTGGCGATCCTCTCGATATTCGTGAACGAGGTCAGCCTGCGCCCCGTCAGCAGGCGCGTGATTATGTTTTTCGACACTCCAGAGGCGAGGGCGAGCGAACTCTGGTTCATGCCCTTTTTCCGCATGATTCGCCAGATGCGCATCCCGAGCTCCCTGTCTCCGGATTCGGTATCGCGACCCGCGGCAGGTTCCCTGCGGGTCACGTCCTTGTAAGTGTTCATGGGCAGCCGTCCCGATGGTTCAAGATGATCTTACGCATCAAAACTTAACCCAGCCGACCGTAAAACTTAAGTAGGGTCATTCTGACCCCCGTTCATTATGAATGCCATCAAATCATAGGAACTTTTCACCTCAGCCAAAAATAGACCGCTAGAAACAGAAAGCGGGTAAGATTCCACAACTCATTTGGGCAGTGATGCACCCGGAAGTGGAACCGGAGGGGCTGATTACGATAAAGCGGTCGAGATAATTTGGGGCAGCCGTGCGCGTCCACCAACCAGCGCCCACATTGATACAGGGATTAGAGGAGTCGTTGGGATTCACCCTGCCTTGGAAGGCTTCGTACTGAGTGCCTTCGTTTGAAGTCCAAGGAAACGAGCCTGCCCAACGAGAGTTCGGTACGATTTCGGAATAGCTGAGCGCGAACAGCTTGTCGCCGGCCATGGATACCGAGGCTCCACGAGTACCGCCGTCGACGTTGTTAGTCCTTTTCCAAACGGGCTTGATTCTGGACTGCAACTCAGGGGGCATAAGATTCCAGACTGTGCCGGAGTTCATATTCTGGCGAAGAACGGAATTACCCCAGCCGCCGCTATTTGTGGGTCGGGCATTCATTTGAGACATATTGATGCGCGAGGTCGCGAGAAACGTGAGACCCGCCCTGCTATTTACATCGGCACGGTCGTCGTGGAAGATGCCGATGATGCGATATTGCATGTAGCTGCCGTTGTTGAGCCTGATTGACCATCGCACGCCGGCATCCATTGCGCTCCTGGCTTTGGGAAATGCGACCGATGCGGTTCCCCTCTTAGCGATATCCTCGGCCGCCAGCTGCTGGTCGGCAAGCGTCCAGTTTCTGGGGTCTTTTTTCGGTCACGGGTTTCATGCTCTCGAGATACTTGATCTGCTCTTGGTCGGGTACGCTGCCTTCTGAACCGCCGGAGCCGCCTGGAATTCCACCGCCTGCGGTGGTGCCACCGCGATTGCCGGCCTTCAGGGTATTCGTCACGCTGCCGAACTGGTTGTTGATGGCTTGCGACACCTGCGGGCCCGCGAACACGATCACGAGGCCGACGAGCGCGATAAGCAGGACGAATTCGCCTACGGACTGACCGTGTAGGCGGAATGCCATAGGGGCAAACCTTTTTTGCGGAGATGATTTGATCGCATGCATGCTGAATCCCTTCTTCGGGTTATATTGCCAGCTCAGAGCATAGAACTCAGAAGAAAAAGAACCCTCCATTTGCCGCTGCGGCAAATTCAACCTACAGCATCCAGCCGAACCCGTTCTTGCCGATCGTCTGGCGCATATTCCCGATCTGCATCTCGGTATGGACGCCGTTGTTCTCGATGACGGTGTTCATGCCCCCGAATCCGGGAATTACCGTTTTGACTTCTCCCGTCGTGAGATCGATTCTCTGGTTGCCGAATTGCCGTTCGAGGTGCATCCTGCCATCCGAACCGAGAACGTTTTGAAACATAACCGATCCTCCTATTCTCCTATTCGAGATATTTGTTACCCTTGCCGCAATTGCAGTCCTCGCAGAGCGTCTGGAGGTTGTCCATAGTGGACTTGCCGCCGCGCGAGACGGGGACGATATGGTCGACGTGCAGCTTGACCCCGTCGGCGCTGCCGCGCCCGCACCTGACGCACCTGAACCCGTCGCGGCGCAGAACGTCATATCGCATAGCTCGGGTCACCTTCGCATGCTCGGCGTCGTTTGCCATACGGCGGTCTTGGTACTCCTGCCGCCGCTTCTCCCGCTTCTTCTCACGCTCACGCTCGCGCTGAGCCCTCTTATGCTCGCGCCAGAACATGTCGAACACGGTCTCTATGGCAAACAGGACGATGGCGAGTTTGAAGAACGGCATCATGGCATCGATGACTTGATCCATGTATATCCTTTCGCTATGTCGGGGTTCTGCCATGCCCAAAATACCGAACCCCAATGCCCACCCATAACGTACTGCCGCTGCGGCAAGAATGTGAAGCGTGCCGCCAAAAGAAAAGCCCACGCAGGGAAGCGCGGGCTTTGACAAAATGCAAATAGAACTAGAAGGAGAAGGCGGGACAGACGCAACACGAGGTCATTGCGTTGTAGTTGCCCGACGGATTGCCGCTACTGTAGATACCGATGAAGTACATAGAGTAGCCTGGATACACGGAGCGCTCCAACCAATAGCTGCCAATCTTCAGACAATCGTTACCCGAATGGTTATTTGTCACCTTGCCCTTGAAGCTCTCGTACTGGGTACCCTCGGAGGAAGTCCAGGGGTAGTCGGAAGCCCAGTAGGAAGAGGGGACGATCTCGGAGTAGCTGAGCAGGAACAGCTTATCCATGGTCGCAGTGACGGAAGCACTCTTGTCAGTACCACTCACGTTGCTTGTGAGCTTCCTGACGGACTTGACCTTAGACTGGAAGTCGGCGGGCATCAGGTTCCAGATCTCGCCGCCGTTCATCTTCTGGCGGAGCTCCGACTTCTCCCAGCCGCCGACGTTAGTTACGGTCGCGTTCATACGGGAGCTGATAGTAGTCGAAGTCGTCAAGAACGTCAGGCCCGCCTTGCCGGAGCCGTCCGCGAGGTCATCATGGTTGATGCCGATGATTCGGTACTCGAGCGTCTGACCGTTTGTCAGCTTCATAGTGAACTTGGTGCCAGCATCCATCGCCGCCCTAGCCTTGGGAAACGCGACCGAGGCGGTGCCTCTCTTTGCGATATCCTCAGCCGCCAGCTGCTGGTCATTGAGCGTCCAATCCTTGGCGTCCTTCTCTGTCACGGACTTCATGCTCTCGAGATACTCGGTCTGCTCTTTATCGGGCGTATTGGTTTCAGCCCCGCCGCCCGAGCTTCCACCGCCGACTGTGAATCCCCCGCCGAGGTTACCGCTCGCTAGGGTATTCGCTACACCTCCGAATTGATTATGCACGGCCTGCGACACCTGCGGTCCGGCAAACACGACCACAAGGCCGATTATCGAGATAAGCAGGACGTATTCATTGACGGACTGACCGCACATACAGCGAGATCTACGAGCAGCTTCCATACACCGAGGTGGTTTTACCTTATACATATCCCATCCCGTTCATTGGAACTAAATTGCCACCTCGAAGCATAGAACCCAAGGGAATAAAGACACCCCCCCTCTTGCCGCTGTGGCATCCCGAAACGTGCCGTCGATACGCCCAGAACGGCAAACGGGACGCCTTTCTTGGCGTCCCGCAGTACGGCAACTTGTTATTATTCTCATTCTTTTGAGGCTTTCCGCAGCCCAGCCACTACATAAGAATCTTTTTCTTATTCTTCTTATTATTCTTATTATTCCGGACACAATGCAAAATGCCGTGCCGGGTGATAACCACCCGACACGGCGCCCCAAACATGATGGAGGGCGAGACAGGAAAGCTGTAGAGCATGACCCTCCATCTGCCCAAGTATCCCAAACGGCAGATTGCTTCAAGCCCTCATGCCGCTGCGGCACCCGTCAACGTTCCGGAGCATCTTCCACCTCGACGGCATCATCACAGGTCTCCGCATACGTCTCCACCAGGTCATCGAGCGAGGTGGAAGGTGCGTCCTGCTCACTGACCGTACGGCCGAGACGCGCATCCATGTCTTGGTCTGCATTGGACATGATGCGTTTCGAAATCTCGTCATCCGTTGCCCACTCGGGAAGCCTCTCGATGGAGATGGCGAGGGCGATCAGGTAGTTCGTGTCATGCTCGTCCACGACCTCTTCGAAGACGTTGTAGGGGATTTGGGCGAAGGCTCCCGACTCGCCGGCGAGCGCCTGGGCGAAACTCTCGCCGCCATACGCATCGCCGAGCTCACCGCTTTGCTGGATTTCCTCACCCGATGCCCAGAGGCCAATCTCATTGCGCTGCCAGACCTTGACCTGCAGATCCCATCCGCGGCCGAGGGTGGGGTCCTCGACGGCGTGGCAGTCGACGAAGATGGGGGAGCGCCCGAGTTGCTTGACGACCCAGGCGGCGCTGTGGTGGACGAGGTCTTCTTTGGCCTTTTCCAGGAAAAAGGGTTGATGGTGGGTTCCCATGCTGTCTCCTAACGTTCGCGCATCGATATTTCGCGGTCCGCGTTTCGCGAACCAGCCAGAACGGATTCGCAGCTCTCGGGCACTTCTCCAGCGTGACCGTATTGCTCGTACGCATCGCACGTGATATAGATGCCGAAGCGCTCGGCCAGCTCGCTCTCGATACCCAGACCCGCATGCCCCACGCCCGCCGCGACGGCTCCGTCCGGCAGGCGCAGCTCGCTGGCATGTTTGATATTGGTATCCCCGGTCGCGTGTCCGCGGACGAAACTGGTGAGCTGGAGCACGTATCCCGGATGGGAGGTGCGGGAGAGCATATGCGAGACGGCCCGCCCGCTCGGCCAGCAATACGCATCCATGCAGCCGTTCACGAGTTTCCAGACCATGGCCGTCTGCTTGACCGTGTTTCGCACGACGACCGCATCCGCTGAGCTGAAGTCGCCGGACTTGTATGCCGCAATCAGGAGCTTCCTGACGGGCTCGAACGTGACGGGGTGGATGTTGCCGCTGTTGTCCATGGAATTGCCTCCGGATCTCTCTAGACGCCGATGCGCAGAAGCTCCATCGCACGCTGCCGGTCAAAAGACGCGGTGAGTTTGCCGAAACGCTCGATATAGCCGATATGCTCGAGACGCTTGACTAGGCGGCGGAACGGCTCGTATTGCACGCCCGCTTGGTTCGAGAGCTCCCGAATCGTGATGCGCTGGCCGACGGACTTCCCGAGGGCATCGACTGCGGACATATAGAACTCCCGTTCCGAGGGAGTCAGCTTGAAGCGGTCTGGATTGCAGCGCTCTGCGATGTCATCGACCATCGAGTCGGCGCGGCGGTACGCATCTGTGGGGATATGCCCGTCTGCCGCCTTTTCAAGCAGGCTGAACAACCTGGCGCATTGACGTCCGGTGAGCGATAGGGAGAAATCGCCTGACGGGAAAAGGGCGGAGCATTTTTTCGCTATCGCGATGGCGGTCTCATTTGAGGGGATGGAATCGAATGAGGAGCAGTCGTCGCCGAGCAGGCAGAGTTTCGCAAGCAGTTCGACGAGCTCGGGACGCGAGAGGGACAGCTCGCAGGAGCCTTTCACAATCATGCGGGAACCTCCCTATGCAATGGCCACGTTGTCGGCATCGTCGACCTCGATGAACTTCTTGACCTTCAGCGAGAGGAGAATCGACTCGAAGGTGGCTTTAGCGCCGATGAAGCCGATGTTTTCCCAGAGCTCGGCCTTGCTCACGGCACGGTCCTTATGGTCGTAGAGATAGAAGAGGATCTGCTGCTCTGCCATCTCGAAAAAGCTGTCCTGTTCGTTCATATGGGTCTCTTTTCGTAGACGTTGTTCGCTGTCGAACAGGATAGGATGGGGCGGCACCTGCCCGAATCCCTTGCCGCAGCGGCATGTTCGCCGATTTCGACGGCACTGCTAGCGTCCTGTCGGCTGAACCGCATAGTCGAGGCCGTCGCCTGTGCAGTAACCGTCCAGACGGTCCGCGATTTCGTCCAGACCTTCCTCCAGCCCATCCTCAAGCCTAAACCCCTCGGGGACATCGAGGGCGCCGATGGAGCAAAGCTGGGTGATGGTCAAATCGAGATAGTCCCTGCCGCCGAGCTTTGACAGTTCGCCGAGCAGGGCCGGTGAGTTCTCGGGGCCGGGGTGCTCGATGACCGCATCGATGTTCCACTCGCAAGGCTCGATGCCCTTTTCGCTCAAGGTTTCCGCGATATCGCCGCGCGTCCACTTGACCGTGGCGCCTTCGATGATTTCCGGGTTTGCGATATCCCATGCGACCGACAGATCGTCGACGTATACCGCCTCGCCCGACCATTCACCGGTCTTGCGATCATATCCCCGCGCGACCATGAACGGCTCGTCCCCGCCGCAATATAGAATTGCAGTCGATCCGAATCGCGTCAGCTCGATGTTGCCCTTCGGGTCGGGCGAGATTCCCGTGCTTTGGATATCGATATCCATTTCCGTCCTCCTAGAAACCTGTTTTTTCCCGTCCGCCCTGCCCGCGTGGCGCCGCCTGCTCGGACCTGACGGCCTCCATGAGCTCGTTGAGCGATTCCATCCGCCCGTTCCCGGCGAAATCCCAGCCGAATGCCGAGCAGATATCGCGTTCGACGTTGATGACGTCGCCGCGTTTCTCGGCAAGGCGGACGACGAGGTTCTCCGCGGGCATGCTGCGGCGTATCCGGTTGGCGGACATCTTCCTGGCGATTTCGGCATCATCCATTGCGATGACCTCATCGCTAACCGACTTCATGATGAACAGCACCTCGAATATACGGTCTCCATGTGCCCTGTCCGGGTCTTCGTCGAGGCACAGCTTGCCGTCGTCGATGCAGAGCTCGACATCCTGCACGTCCTCGCCGATCGAACAGCCGTCGGATGCGAGGTCGCAGACCAGCTCACCGACCGAGGACGGGCAGACCCTGGCAAATGAATCGGTAGACGAGAACAGGTATTCGCATAGCCCCGAGGTGACGTTGCGCAACATCACGATACAGCCGGTGGTATCGATGCCGTCCAGCCTGGCGCAGACGTCATCGGTGGCATTCGAATCGAAGAACTTGGCCTCCGATTCCAGATCGCGGGCGAAGACGTCGCGTACCACGCTTCTCGCGAAATCGAAATCATGGATCAGGTCATCGTATCGGGGTCGCTCTCCCTCGGTCTGCCGGTAGGCGCTGTCGAGAATCTCATCGGTCAATCCGATCGGGATATCGACTTCGGGAGGGTCCGATGGGTTCGAAATCCTCGATATCGCCTCTCTAGCCCAGCTGTCGCATACGTCATCGGCGAACTCTTCCAGCTTGATCGGCCCGTGTGTCCAGATGGTTTTCCTGTCGGGACGCATTCGCTCTTCCTGCTCGGGCGGCAGATTTGCCGCCGCGGACGAGATGAGCTTGCCGAGATTGAAGGCCTTTCCCCGATTGGATGAGTTCGCGAGCAGGATCCTATAGCTTTCCTCAGCGGACATATTCCGCAAGGCACGGATGCTCTCGCTCACATCGAAGACGTTGCTGGGGATCGCGGTGATTCTCGCGGCTGCGCTCCTGCCGCCGTCCGATGACGCGATGAGCTGCCCATCGGGTTCGGCATAGAGCCTTTCCGTTTCCCGGAGCGTCCCGGAGATGAAGGAACCGGCCTTCGCGCCATCCGTCTCCACTGACCACGAATCGCCGCGGCGGCAGAGGATGGCGGCCTTTGGGACACCGAGACCGCTCAGGTGTTCTATGGGAATCTCCCGCATCGCCACTGCCACTCCAGTCCTTTCGATGGTCTGCACATTCGTATAACTTGACTTTACGGATGTGCATCCACCTCGACGGGATGGGGGACAGAAGTAGACCCGAAGACGGACCGGCCGGCGTGCCTTCCAGGTCCTAGAACTCGACGTCCTCGTCGTAGAGTTCGAGCTCGGGTCCCGCGATGATAGCCGGCTGTCCCGCCTGGTCGGCCTCCGCCTCCTCGCCCTTCGCATCGCACAGGTCGTCCAGCGGCGTATTCTCGGCGCCGCCGTGCTGGTAGTATTCCAAGGCCGCGTCCTTGCTGCCCTGGCGCGATGCCGCGGCGTCGCGGTCCTCGAGCATCTGCTTCGCGCCTGCGGCGGCAGGCGGCATTTCCTTGCCGGATGCCTCCAGATTCTGCTCGTAGTCGCGGGCGTTGAGCAGGCGGGCATCGTAGGCATCCTCGATGCCGGCGACCAAGGCGGACGCGCTGACCTCCTGCGGGGCGCGGAAGTCATAATCGAAATTGCTTCGGGAGTCCTCGCCGTTGATAGGGTAGACGCGGACGGGCGTATCCGACTTGAAGCTCGCCGTGAAGGGCTTGCCGGATTGCGCATAGGCGAGCTGCCTGTCGGTGAGGAACTTGCTCACGATCATGCCGCCGAGGTCCTGGTTGCCGACCGTGGTACGGGGCGGGAGCTTGCACAGCAGGAAATTCTTATCCGGGCCGCCCTCGACGGGGACGGTCTTGACCTTCATATCGCAGGGTGCGAAGGTGAGGCCCGTGTATTCGCGGGATTTGTCGCGCTGCGGCTCAGATTCTGTCTCTTATACACATCTCCGAGCCCAC
>ERZ1026866.1648-NODE-1648-length-11049-cov-72.155357_pt1 | contig 11049 bp, 14 predicted proteins | sample MGYA00380163_ERZ1026866 | MGnify/ENA primary metagenome ERZ1026866 (study PRJEB33269, sample SAMEA4719799) | human gut metagenome | biome: human-associated habitat; feature: organic feature; material: feces | place: Cameroon | collected 2013-10 ...
ATTAATATTATATATTAGTATATAAGGAAAACAAAAAAGTTAAATAGGACATTTTGGCTAGATACCTTGTAGACATTAGCTGAGTCAGAGTAATATGTAGGGGATAGTTTGAATAACTAACTATATCAGATATGCATGTTATTGTTATATTTAGAGATACTACTAGTAAAATGTCCTATTCATGATTTTTGTCTCTCTTATATTATAATTTATATATCTTAATATATCTTAATATACTTATATAGTTATTAATATTATATATTAGTATATAAGGAAAACAAAAAAGTTAAATAGGACATTTTAGTCATTAATGGCTTAACACCAATCAGTTTAGTAATTTATATATTCTTTTTTTAAAAAAGTTATTGACACATTCAGATAACTATGTTATTATTTAAATATAGCTAAGGGACAAGCAGGGAACGGCACTCTGCTTAGTCTTTAATAAAGAGTGTATTCGTTGTTATTAACTGTTTCTCTGTAACTTTTTATTATAAAACATGTTTTTTAAAAATATTTTATCTCGTTATGTGTTATAATATAGTTACAGGGTAACACCACCTAGTGTACAAAGACACTTAGCCAGTATAGCTAGCTAGTCAGGTGCAAGTCCTGATAGGTGATTTACATAGAGAAATCTATGTATCAAATCGATTAATATGTAAGAGGACTTCCCAACCACTTACTAAATATTACCTATCTTCCCTAGCAGTGGTATTATCAACCCTGCTTAATAGTGTCTAGGAAATCTCTCAACCCTAGACACTATTATTACTAAGAAGACAAGTAGAATCGATAATTCTTAAAAACTGAAAAGACAATACAACAGGAACCTAGTGCAGATAGTTTGAGCAACTAGCTAGGACAGTGTGGGATAAGTCGATAAAAGGCTCTAGTTGGGATACTGGTTAGAGCTTTTGGGTATGATACAGGTAACTGTAAAACCTAGTAGTAAAAGCTACTAATACGCAAAGCACTGTGTGGAAACTCTATGGACGGGCTCAAGGTACAAGCCTTTTGGGGTCTGAAATAGACGTCCTTGTTGGAAAGAATCTTAGTTAGGTTCTCCTTGAAAAAGAGCGCAAACCTAAGAAAATTCAAAGCAGACTTTTGACGAGAATCGTAGAAATACGAGTTTAACAAAAGAACTTGGTATGAGTAGCTTATAGTCAGCCTTAAATTATGGCACAGTAGGATATGAAATCCAACCTGCACAATAAAGAAGAAAAAGCTGAATGTTCAAGTGAAAGTTGTTAGCCACAGTGCTAGACCATACATTAAAAAGCAGAAAGAAATCATCGAGTAGCTCTCGTTGGTTCAGCCTTTCTGGGTATGTTACCGAATGAGACGAATAGGGTTAAGCAGGAGTAAAAGCCCCTATTGTATTGTCTTTTGAGTTTTTAAGAAGCTCTTACCTATTAACAAGATAAGATAGTTAGCTCATATAAAATTCTTTCTTTTCTCCATTTCTAACTCTAACTAACCTACTCTAGCTAGCTATCTTATTAAGCAGGAAGGAAAAAAAAACGGGTTCGATTCCCGTACCTGCATTTTAGCCTACTTCTCACATTGACTAAACTTTACAAATATTATATATAACATAAGAGGCGCTATCACTGAGAAGCAGGCTACTAATAATAATAAGCATAAACAGGTACTCTCTCTAAACATCCACTTAAGCAACCTGTTTACTATATTCTATACATGTAGAGATATAAAAAAGTATTTTTACATAATCGGTTAGTGTAACTGGTAACACTTTGGTCTCCAAAACCAACATTAGGGGTTCAAATCCTCTACCGATTGTTAGCCTTAAATGGAAAACTATTATTTGCTAGTAGTTCACGTAGTATGATAAGTCAGCTAAACGTTAACTAGCAACTCCTTTAACTAACTAAAATTGAGACTGTACTCTACGGAGGCAGGATGGAGCATACCCATGGGTTTGGCTTACCACAGCCCCACCCCGATGTTTCGGGGTGGTTTACTATATGGGGCATTTAATATTAAACATTGTTAACAACTACTAAGACTGCATAATAAGACTCGGTCAATGTAGTTTTCTTTCTATACCTCGTTAGCTTAACTCCAATTAAGTAGTCAGTGAAATCTACGTTTTCTCCTTACGCACAGTCACCGATATTAATGAGGTATAGAAATTTATTTTAAAAAAGTTTTAAAAAGTGCTTGACATAATCAACAGAGCATGGTATTATTAACTCATAGCTAAGAAGGAAATAACTTAGCTAAATTTTTAGATAGCCGAACTTATCTATGAGTGATTATGGAGGTCATCGCCAAGGCTTACCATAATCGCATGTTGTAGGTGTAGCTCAATCGGATAGAGCATCCGCCTTCTAAGCGGACGGTTGGGGGTTCGATTCCCTCCATCTACGTTAGCCCGTATAGGCTACTTTAGGGAGTAGCATTCGGGTTATGTGCGCATACTTGTTAGCCTTCCCTAAGTTTAACAAGTACTTATTATTAGAAAGACGTTACCGAGCATACTGTCGGTGGATAGCGGGGTAAAAGCCCTTGAAACTTTTGAGTACGGTTGTCATAAGACATGTGACATTAAATAACAATGTAAGTGAGTAGTCTGGGAATGTTTGGCGTACAAGGAGTCAACCAGTTCCCCACTAGAATAAGGCTACCACTTCCCTGAATCGGGTTGAATCCGTGAGAACTACTACTATACGGATTGCGTAAAATAGTAGTGTACTGGGTAGCATAGATACGGTTAATGCACCGCTAATCTTCCATAGCGCTTGTCGAAGATTAACCGGTAAGGGGGGTTCAAATCCTCTCACCAGTGTTACTGCTAAGGTACGGTCTAGGGATAACGTTAATTCAGAAACCCTTAGCAGTTAAAGAGTACCACAAAGGTTAGGTTTCTTACAATCCATGTAAGATATGGCTCCCTACCAGAAAAGAGTTATGCCTGTAGTCGAGGTAACCTTTAGTGGTACACATGCAGAAGTGATGGAATTGGTAGACAACGGTGTCTTAGAAACATCGGTCTGTAGTGGACGTGTGGGTTCGAGTCCCACCTTCTGCATAGGTGAACTTCCTAATAACCTAATATAATATGGCTACTACCCATCGCAACTTACATACGGTTCGATGATAGTCTCCCCTTGGCAGAGGGTTTATCTTTACCTGTGTGTAGTAGTTTAAAAGACCAAATTAAACAGGTAACTCGGAAAGTAGCTCAGCTTGGTAGAGTGCAGGCTTTGGGAGTCTGATGTCGCAGGTTCAAGTCCTGTCTTTCCGATTTGATAAGTTTATAATCATCACGAGAGTAGCATATGTCATTAGTTTTTGGTAGAAACTAATAAAGAGACACTACTCTTTCTGGACGTTTAGCTCAGTTGGTCAGAGCATTCGGCTCATAACCGAACGGTCGCAGGTTCGAGACCTGCAATGTCCATTGGTTGCCTGCGCCTCTTAATATGCGAACCAAGGTAATCGGTTTAGTTATGTGTAGTTTAACTGTATATAAATATGATTAGTAGTAGGAGCTATCATAGGAAATTACAGTTAAAACCTAGTCACATTTAGTATAGCTTGTTCCTATATTGATAGCTATATTAGGTGGTGCGAAATACGCAATTAATCAGCCAGTAACAGAGAGACACAGGTGCTGTCCGTGTGTCAGGTACCTATCTGGTTGGTTATTCAAGGAGGGTTATTCCGTAAGTAGTAGCGGAGCAGACTGTAAATCTGTTGCTTAGGCTCGGGTGGTGCGACTCCATCACTCTCCATAGGTTTATCAATAAAAAAATAGTTAGGAGAATATGTTATGAAGAATTTTTATGGTATTATTGAATTAACAACAACTCGTGAGGAAGAATACGAGAAGAAATTAAAGAGCGGTAAAGTAGTAACTAAGAAACGTGATGTAACAGTTACTAAAGATGTTACTGTAGAAGCAACACAACCTACACGTATTGGTGCTCGTAACGAGTTAGAGGACTATGTACGTGGAATTAACGGAGCAACAAAAGGTCGCATTAAGTTTATTGGCAAATTTGCATAGTCAGTAGTTTAGGGGGATTTGTATGTTACCGGAAGAAGAGAATAAAGAAGCTATTCCCAAAATACTTAAGAGATACCGAGAAGAAAAAGGGGACTCACTAAGAAAGTTGGGGAAAGCATTGGGGCTCCACTGGTCTACAATATCTTACTGGGAGAATGGCTATAAAGAAGCTAAACTAGTAAATAGACGTAAAGTAGCTAACTATTATGGGGTTCCTATGGAAAAGCTATTTGAAGAAGATAATGGACAAGAATTACCTATGTAGCCGTAGGTAATTTTTTTTAATATGCAACTACACTTGACATACCTGTCACCTTATGATAATATCATAGTATCAAATATGATAAACATATGGAGGTAATAGGTATGAGTAAGGGTAAGGAGCTTTTAGAGAAGGACTTAAGAAACTATATGAAATTGCGTGATATTGCAAATAGTCTTAACGCTGAAATGGAGGAACTACGTGAGTCTATTATTAATGACATGGACGAGCTAGGCATGAATACAGTCGAGTCGGAGTTCGGTATTTTTGTAATCATTCCAGAGAGCACTCGTAACACAGTAGACCGTAAGATGCTACAAAGTAAATATCCGAATGTTCTTAAAAAAGTTAATAAGACTTACAAGGTCAAACGGTATTTGAAAGTTAAAGAGGTGTAAAATGTGGTAGCTAAAAGTAAAATAGGAGCTTATATAGACGGAAATGGTAAAACGGTAGTTCAGCTATCAGGGTCTAAGGGTGAACTACTAGAGGTTTTATCTTTATTAAACGCAAAATTTTTATTAGACTCTACTAATTCACCAGAAGAGTATCAACGAGTGTTTAATAGACTGCAAGTAGAGACGGGTAAGAACTACTCAGTTTTACTAGCAGATTCTGTTTTAAGTAAAAAAGATACACAAGAAGAGTTCTTAGGGGAGCCTATTTAAGTCAGGTTCCTTTTTTTGTAAGTCAAGCACATTGACAAAAAGAGTTAAGGTGTGCTATACTAGATAAGTAACACTATAAAAGATTGTATAGGAGATAGGACTAAATGACAAAAGTAACAGTTTATTCAAAAGATATGTGTGGACAATGTATGTTCCTTAAAAAAATGTTGGACGGTAAAAATATCCCGTTTGAGGAAAAAAACGTGACACAAGATGAAACAGCTTTAGCTTATTTACAAGATAAAGGTATCTCTTCTTTACCTTATGTAGAGGCAGGAGAAGACTATACATTTAGTGGTGTGAGACCAGACATTGTTAAAGAGCTAGCTAAAGAATTTGAGGTGTAGTCATGAATACTTATATCGGTTTAAACAATGAGTTAAACATCCCTAAAGATGGTAAAATTCAGCTAGATAAAGATAAAGAAGCAGTGAGAGCCTACTTCTTAGAACATGTTAATAAAAATACTGTATTCTTCTACTCACTAGAAGAGAAGATGAATTACCTAATCAGAGAAGGCTATATTGACCGAGCAGTAACTATTGATAAGTACTCAATGGAATTTATTAAAAAACTGTTTAAGTTTGTATATAACAAGAAGTTTAGATTTGAAACGTTTATGGGAGCATATCGATTCTACAAGCAGTATGCTCTTAAGACAGATGATGGAGAACGTTATTTAGAACGTTATGAAGACCGTGTAGCATTTAATGCATTAGTCATGGGTAACGGGGATGAGGACTTGGCAATGAAAATTGCGGATGAATTAATTCATCGTAGATACCAACCGGCAACACCTACATTTGCCAATGCAGGTCGTTTACGTAGAGGTGAGTATGTAAGTTGTTTCCTTATCCAGATTGAAGATTCTATGAGTTCTATTGCACGTGCTATTAACAGTTCTCTACAACTATCTAAAAAAGGCGGAGGAGTCGGGTTAAACCTCTCAAACCTAAGAGCACTAGGAGACCCAATTAAGGGTATCGAAGGTGCTGGTAGCGGTGTTGTCCCTGTCATGAAAATGTTAGAAGATAGCTTTAGGTATGCAAACCAACTAGGGCAACGTCAAGGTGCCGGAGCAGTCTACCTAAATGTATTTCATGCAGATATTATGGATTTCTTATCTACACGCAAAGAAAATGCTGAGTCGTCTAAGCAAATTAAAACATTATCACTAGGTGTTGTAATACCTGATAAATTCTACGAACTAGTAGAAGCAGGAGAAGTTATCCACTTATTTTCTCCTTATGATGTAGCTAAGGAATACGGAGTTGAGTTTTCTTATGTAGACATTGACAAAGAGTATGATAACATGATTCAAAACCCACGCATTCGTAGTAAAGTGATGGATGCAAGGGACTTAGAGGAAGAAATCAGTCGTTTACAACAGGAGTCAGGGTACCCATATGTAATGAATGTGAGCACAGTTAATAAAGCAAATCCTATTAATGGGACTATTAACATGAGTAATTTATGCAGTGAAATATTACAGGTACAAACACCTTCTAAACTTAATGACGAGCAAGTATATGAAGAACTAGGAACAGACATCAGTTGTAATTTAGGTTCTATTAATATCCCTAACCTATTAGAAACATCAAACGATGTAGTAGCTTCTATCGAAACAATGGTACGTGCATTAACTTATATCACAGATGTGTCAAACATTAAGGAAGTACCAACTATTAAGAATGGTAATGATAAAGCCCACACTATTGGCTTAGGTGCTATGGGACTTCATGCGTGGTTTGCAGATAATGAAGTAGAGTATGGTTCAGCAGAGTCCATCGAAATGACAGATGCCTTATTTGAACTAATTAACTATGCAACCCTAGTAGCAAGCAACAAGATTGCTAAAGAGCGTGGTATATCATTTTACAACTTTGAGAACTCAAAATATGCAGATGGTTCTTACTTTGACGAATATGTACCAACACTAAATCCAGAAATATCTCTTAAATTAGCAGAAGTGTTTAACGGAGTGAAACTACCTAATGTAAGAGACTGGGAAGCATTACGTACTAACATTATTGAATATGGTCTATACCACCAAAATAGGTTAGCAGTTGCACCTAACGGAAGTATTGCCTACGTTAATGAAACAACTTCATCGCTACACCCAATTATTTCTATGATTGAAGAAAGACAGGACGGTAAAACAGGTAAGACATATTACCCTGCACCACGCTTATCTGAAAAAACTATTCCTTACTACAAGTCAGCTTACGATACAAGCATGATTGATGTAATTAACGTTTATGCTCAAGCACAGAAGCATATCGACCAAGGAATGAGTTTAACTTTATTCATGCGCTCTGAATTACCAGAAGGGCTATATCCATGGAAGCCAGAAGGTGGCGCTACTTCTACACGTGACTTAACATTGCTTCGTCACTACGCATGGAAAAAAGGTATTAAGACAATTTACTATGTACGTACATTTACGGAAGACAGCGGAAACACAGTTGGGGTAGCAGAGTGTGAAAGTTGTACAATCTAAGGGGGATAGGTTATGAATAACACAGAGAACTACAAGGGAATTAACTGGAACAAAATTGAAGATGTAATCGACCAAGCAACATGGAAGAAGCTAACAGAGCAATTCTGGTTGGACACTAGGGTACCTGTAGGTAACGATACAAATGACTGGAAGAAACTTACACCAGTAGAACAAGACCTATTTAATAAAGTATTCGGAGGACTAACTTTGTTAGACACTCTCCAATCAGAGGCAGGAGTTCAATCAATACTAGATGACTCTACTACTCAACATGAAGAGGCTGTTCTAAGTAATATAATGTTTATGGAGTCAGTGCATGCTAAGAGTTACTCTACTATTTTTAGCACGTTTAATACGCCTTCACAGATTGATGAGATATTCGATTGGGTAGAAACAAACAAACGTCTACAATATAAAGCAAAGGTAATTAATGAAGTTTACAAGTATGGCTCACCGTTACAGAAGAAAGGGGCTTCTGTGCTACTAGAGAGCTTCCTATTTTACTCAGGGTTCTATACACCTCTACGATATTTAGGTGAAGCTAAGATGGTTAACACCGCAGAAATTATCAAATTGATAATTCGTGACGAGTCAGTTCATGGAACATATATTGGTTATAAGTACCAATTAGGTTTTAACAAATTGACAGAAGACGAGCAGAAAGAGTTAGAGCAATGGTTACTTGACCTAGCTTTTGACTTATGGGAAAATGAAACCAAGTATACCGCTGAGTTATATAGCGGTGTTGGGTGGACTCAGGACGTTAACACTTTCTTAGAGTACAACTTGAACAAGGCGTTAGCAAACTTAGGAATGAATCCGTTATTCCCAACAACAAGCGCAGATGTGAACCCTATTGTAATGAATGGTATTTCTACAACAACAAGTAACCATGACTTCTTTTCTCAAGTAGGTAATGGATACTTACTAGGTCAAGTGGAGCCAGTAACGGATGCTGACTATGCAGACTTAGACAAATTAATTTAAAAAGTTAGTACGGCATACTTCGGTGTGTCGTATTTTTTTTGTAGTTAGCTATTGACAAAAGACATACACAATGGTATTCTATATATGAGTTAAGAAAGGGGAAAATAACACATGACATTATCATTCGATGATATTTATAAAGACTTAGTAAACGAAATTATTAAAAATGGAGTAACAGAGAAACCAGAAGGAACTCGTGCAGTATATGCTGACGGCATGCCTGCAACAACTAGATTCATTGAAGGAGTACACTTTAAGATTACACCAGATATGGGTGCCCCTTTACTGCGTAGTAAACATGTAGGTATTAAATGGGCTTTAACAGAACTACAATGGATTTGGCAAGAAATGTCTAATGAAGTTTCATGGTTAAAAGAACGAGGAGTTACTATTTGGAACGAATGGGAACAAAAAGATGGAACTATTGGTAAAGCATATGGGTATGCATTAGCTAGCAAGGAACGTTTTATTCCTGTCTACAGCGATGACGTAGAGTTATCTAAGAACCGTAAAGCGGGTTCACTTGTGCCAAAAGTTGTACCTCAAGTAGGTGGTTCGATAGCAGGAACGCATCAACCGTATTTAAAGCTAAATCAGGTAGAGGCAATTATTGAACAACTTAAAACTACTCCACATTCTCGTAGAATCATGACTACCTTATGGAATGTAGAAGACTTAGACGAGATGTCCTTGGAACCATGTGTATGGACAACTCATTGGTCTGTATCAGAGGGCAAAGTAAGTCTACATGTTAAGGCTCGTTCTTCTGATGTAAGTCTAGGCTTACCATTTAACGTCATTCAATACTACGCCTTATTAATGACAATGGCAAATACTTTAGATTTAGCAGTTGGTACATTATACTGGACGAGTGATAACGCACACATCTATGAACGACACTTAGAACTTATTGAACAACAGGTGAATGCACCAATCTCAGAAGAAGTGCCAGAACTTATCTTACCATGGGAGAAGGGGAGAAACTTCTTTGATTCCCCACTATCAGAAATTAAAGTAGTAAACTATAAACATAATGGAAAATTTAACTATGAGGTGGCAATCTAATGGCAAATACAGCAAGCTTAGAAAACTTATTAGCAATGGCAGAAACTGCAAAGGAACATGAATTATCTCGACATAAAAACAAAATGCGACAACTAGAGAAAACAGAAGCAGAAATCAAACAACGTATCAAGGAACTCAGCAAGGAGGGCTGACCTATGAGATTAAGTAAAGTTGAAACGAACAAGTGGTATAACAGTGAGCTAGACGAGCTACACAAGGAAAATAGAGATATATACGTAAAACTTGGATTAGGTGAACGACTAACTTATGGAGAGTATGAGCTAGAACCTAAAAATGGGTTTCAAGTAATTAACAATGGGGATACATTCCCACTTACTTTAGACAACTACGAAGTATACACAGAAATTACTAATGAATTAAACGAAGGTCAGCTTACTGTGATAGAATGGTTAGTAAACTTTTTAGACAGAACAGGGTTAACCATAATTGACGGTTTTCATAGTATTATAGAAAATGGTTTTAACGATGAGCTACATCAAGTGTTGGCAGGTCTTACCTCAAAAGAAGAAGCGGAAGTTGTTAGTGCAGTTGCTCAATATGTTTTAAATAAGGGGGATAACTAGTGAAAACTAAACTGTTAACATGCAAAGAATGTGGAGAGCACTTCCAAGCCTACGAAGAAGTTATACAGGTACGTAATGACTACTACCACAAATCTTGTGTAACATTATACCCAACGAACTATTGTGCCTTTATTGGTGACGAGTACCTAGGGGAAACAGAGAATGGGGATGGGGAGCTAGTTTTCAACTGGCTTGACGAAGGAGAATATGTGGATTTAGAAGAGGAGGGGGTTTAAAAATGTTTTACAAAATAATTTTATTAATAGCCAAGCTTACTAAAGAAATTAACGAAATAGAGGATACGTTAGGTTGTTCAATGCCTATTGAAGAAGACCGTAAACGTATAAGACTAGCATACTTATCTGAACAATTAGACAGCTTAAACAGTTTACTAGTAGGTATGCCTATTAACTACTGTGAGACATGGTTGTTAGATGAACCATTAACACAAGATACCCCCTATGAGTTTACTATAGAAATAATGGAGCTACCTTATGATATAATAGAAGTAGACGTTGAGTGCTTTTATAAAGGTGTATCTTCAACTATCTCATTAAGGTTAGAAGAGGTTAATACGCTACCGGATGTGGTAGACGAACTACAGGAGCGTACTTTCCACAACTTTCATGGACTTTCCCGAGAGGAGGCTATAAACAAATGGAGCTTATGATAGAAGGTGTTAGCCGTGGGGAGTTTTCCAAACAGTTTATCAAGGTAAGCCAGACAACGGAAGCTACTGTAGATATTGCTGTAGTAAATCGTACAGTAGAGGTATTTAGACCGGACTGTGTACATGAGCAAACAGTAACTCTGACAAAGGAAAATTTAGATTTACTGGTGACAGCGATAGGCTATACTAAAGAAAGGATGAGCAATCATGGGTAAACAGATATTAAAAGGTTGGGTAACTATTGATAACAGCCCCGGTGCAGAAACAAACGAAC
>ERZ1026866.1652-NODE-1652-length-11018-cov-13.918271_pt1 | contig 11018 bp, 13 predicted proteins | sample MGYA00380163_ERZ1026866 | MGnify/ENA primary metagenome ERZ1026866 (study PRJEB33269, sample SAMEA4719799) | human gut metagenome | biome: human-associated habitat; feature: organic feature; material: feces | place: Cameroon | collected 2013-10 ...
CAAAAAAGCTGCAAACAACACTCCCAATTTAGGAGTTTGTCTACAGTCTGAAAAAAGTATATTTACTTTTAATTTCATTTCAATTAGGAAATTTCTAAAAAAACGATAACATATCCATTCACAATGCGCAAATAAATTTGCTATTTTTATTTTCCACATTTGAAAAAATCGATAACAGTAGGCTTTCATCCTCCTCTACTCACAAAATGATTTACTCATGAATAAATTTGAACAGCTGCTCGATCAATTGACAAACTAAGTATTGCATATTTATTTTCGTTTGAAAACCCAAAAAAACCTTAAATATTTGACGAAATTTTGCAAAATATTTATGTTAATTTTTTATTAAGGCTACTTGACAAACGATAATAAAGCGTTTTTTTGTAAAAATCTTTACAAAAACAGCATATCACAAAAACAAAACGGGAACAAGCGTTTGTTTTCCTCTGTTTGATTCTCTCATCTACGATTTTGAAACCAAAACCAACGATTATGATTTCACCTAATCAATTTCTAATCACTATTTGTGATAAAATGAACAATACTTCTTGTAACATTTGTCATATCTAAAATTTATATAAAATCAATCTAAGCGTTTTTTCACTTTCTTCCCCTTCTTAAACCCTACGCGTTCACGATAACGATAATAGTCTTCTTGTAGCTTCAACAACTCCTCATAGATTTCCCCCATATTACGGCTAGATGCCAAGGACAAAGCATAAATAAACGACGCAGGCAATGTCTCTACTGAACGCTCCCTCGATACCCAACTAGCTACAGTTCCTTGATTGAACCCATATAGATCACAAAACTGTTCGACAGGCATAGCCAAATACCGCAAAATATACACATTTACCGCATGAGAGTACACATACAACTTCATAACCATAAAAATCCCTCCTTCAAATAAACAAACATCATTACAAACGTAATAATAGCATGGAATCCTCAAATAAACAGAAAGAAAAATACCTGCATATTCAGAAGCACTGGAACAACTAAACACCAAAAGAAAACGAGAGAAGTATCAAAGATATATTGTAAAGGGCAATTGACGTCTTTTATTTTTTCAACCTGTATCGACCTCGAATAGTCTGATTTCTTGGGCTTCTTTCTCAGGGATTAGCTGTTGAATGGTGCTTGTCCATTCATCGATGGTTAGCTTGAACTGCGCAATGATCCCTTGAATATAGGCTTCTTTTTCTTCTTTCTTTGCTTGGATCAAACTTGCGACTAACACACGTACTGAAGCAAGTAAAAGTCCGCCACCTCGTCCTTTTTTGACATGATAGAACACTTTGTGTTCTTGTTTTAAGGTGCTTAATGCACGATCCAAGCTTCTTAACGGCATATTTAATTGTTCCGCCAATTCTTTTTTAGACAGTTTCAAATAAGGAATACGAAGATCACTTTTTTCGCTCAAATAGCGCATGATATCTTCTTGCCATTCCTTTTTATGACTGTATTGGCGTTGTTCACGTGGTTTCTTGAACTTCCACCACCCACGACGTTGGATAAATAACTCGTTTTCTTGAATGTCTGATGCTACCCATTCCTGGCATAATTCTAAAACAAAGTCACGATTAGCTGCTTGATAGTTGCCAGAATACGCACTTTTGACAATCTTTCGCACTTCACTTTCAGCCAACGGCTCATTTAAGCGTTCGTTAAACTCAAACATGTTATACTCACAAGTTTCTTGTCCGTAACCGGAAGAATAATAGGCTAAAGAAAGAGTAAAAATCACGTTATTCCGTCCTAAACGACCTTCTCCCCCAATAATGTTTGCTTTACATAACAATAAATCAAACCACGGTTCATCGATTTGGCGATACTCTTTTTTCTCAGGAAAAACAATCAATTTCGCGTTTCTTTCTGCTTCAGTTTTTTGGTTAGATGCCATTTTCATTGACCAATTCAACCAATCAGAAAAAGAATATTGATTTTCTAGCTCACAAAATACGATATTTTGTTTGTTTGGGAATCGAGCAATCCCAAAATGGTTACAACCCACATCGACACCTCGTAACTGGTTAGCCAATTGTTTCCGAATCGTTGTAGAAATACGTTTCGCCACTTCAATGACTTTGAAATTACTCTTTTTCGTCACATAAGCAGGTGTTTTTAACACAAAATAAACTTGATACCCATGTTCAGATTCTAAAATGAACGTTGGCATATACCCTAACTCATCCACACAAGCTAAGAAAATCTCTCCTTGGTGATTTTCTTTTGAATCGATATCTACGACGAAAGTATTGATTTGACTTAAATTCTTTTCTGAGTGTCCTTTGACAACTGTTCGATTTTCATCTGTATATGTTCCATATCGATAAACGTTTGGCGTCCAATGAGTTAACTTGGATTGATTTTCTATAATAGCTTCTTCGGACGTAATGACTATGCCACGTCCTGCGTTCATCAATTGCTTGCTGCGGTACGCAAAGACTGCACCATTCCTGCTGGTATTTTCATACCCAACAGGCTTCATGGTGCTGTTTCGATATTTGTATGTACGAATGCCTTGTTTTAGCAAAGCTCTATAGCATTGATCTAAGTTTTCCATCCTAAAATTTCCTCCGAATTGTATTGAAAAAGAGAACACATGCCAATTAAAAAATGGTTCTGTGTTCTCTTTCAATATTCGGCTTAAATTCCTAGAAAAACCTAGAAAAATATCGCTTTATCTATTGAACTACTCGCTCCAAATGTGCTATACTTTAAGCACATTTTTAAACAATAAAGTAGTTGTTCAAACTACTTAATTATTTATTGAGACGAGCGCGAACACATGAGGCTGTTTCATGTGATTCAGAAAATATTGATCCGACCAAAGTCAATATTTTCCGTCTCTATTTTTTTATGTATTTTTTCTTAAACACGATAACATATTTTAATTATTTTTGTAAATATCCTAAAAAAATTTATATTAAGAATTTAGCCAACTTATTTATATGTATCATATTACCATTTATATCTTTTTACGTAAAGTCACTTTATCAATAAAAAAATATATCATGATTTTACTTAACGCTATTATTATTGTTATTAAGTATGAAGTTATTATTAATAATAATATCACAGTCAATATAGATATTATTATTGCTATTAACATTACTATTGTTATTGATAGTAATGTTAATAGCTTATTGTTAAATGCGATTACATCAAAGTTTTAGCATTACAAAAGAAAAATTTTGCTATTAATATTACTAATAATATTAATAGCAATATTATTAGTAAAAAAAGAGTAATGAGCTTGATTCATTACTCTTTCGGTGGATAATTTTTCATTGCTTCTTCAACATAATGCTGATTCTTCTCAAAATATTCTTTTAATGCTGATTCAACAATAAAGGATTTACCACCATTTTGCTTTCCTACGAATTTTCCCATAGAATATAACTTATCTCTAATTTCATCATCATAGATATATACGTTAACCTGAACATTTTTACTAGGTTTCTTTTTCTTTCCCAAGATTGATTCTAAGTCTGTATTCTCAGATTGATTTACTACATCAGATTCTTTATCTGGATCTAATGATATACTCTGAGTATTTGTTTGAGTTACTTCTCTAGGGAGTTTCTCTTTTTCAATTTTTGGTTTTATTTCATCTATGTTCTGTGATTCTTCAGATATATTTAAATCTAATCCTGCTGTTAAATTCTCTGGAGTAAATCCAGACTTACCACTTTTTGACTTCCGCATTATTTAACCTCCTTATCTAATTAATAACCTAATTCTTCGACAAGATTTTCAAATACATTTTGTAACATAATTAGCGGTTCTCTCTCCTTCTTAGTTCGAACATCGTTTACATCTATTAGTGTATAAGGGAGATTATATTTAGCTAAAGCTTCAGCCGGTTTAATTGATTCAGGAATAACTGTTTTAGTTATTTCCAATGTATTATTGTTTGTACTAATAATTTGACTTGAACTTTCTAAAAATACAGAATGCGTTATAGTTTTTTCCTTCATTTTAACTGGTATAATAGCTTTTACTTTTAGAGAAGGATTAGTTTCTTTCCATGAATTGATAGTGTTAATTGTTTTAATCAAACTTCTAAACGAGTACTTCTCAGGATGAAAAGGAATTAAGATATTGTCAGCTGCATTATAAACATTTCCAGCAATAATACCCAATTGAGGTGGAGTATCAATAATAATATAGTCATATTTATTCTTCAAAGGATCAATTGCTTTTTTCAACAATGTGTAAATATCTTCTACTTGTATACCAGATTCAGCCATCTTTACTTTTATCTGTTTTAGATACGCATTTAATTCTGTTTCTAAACTTTTTATCTTAATCAACAATTGAGCGTTATCTTCAGCCATCTTTTTCATATTGTTTAAAATAGTAATCATATTTCTAAGCATTGGCTCGATTGTTTCCATTCCAGCTGAAATTTCTTTATTAGCCATCGCAGTTAAAACATCCAATTCAAAAAAAGCCATATCGTCATTAGCCGGTATAATATCTAAATTTTCATTAATACTGATAATAGCTTCTTCAGCAGGTAAGTCATTTAATAAAACATCATATATCGTATTTTCAATCTTATCGGGATTCATTCCAAATGTTAATAACACATTCCCCTGAGCATCTTTATCAATCAAACAAACTTTATTATTTCTCCAAGGTTGCTGTTTATTTTTTTTCTTAGATAATAATCCTGCTAAATTTACGCTTAAAGTCGTTTTTAAAACTCCACCTTTATTAGTACTAGTGGAAATCGTTTCTGCAGAATATATAGGTTCTTGTAGTGTTTTGTTACTCATGTTATACCTCCTTATAATTAAAAACTATTAACATTGTTAGCAATATTACTATTAATATTAATAGTAATATTAACCTTTTTTATTCATATAATCTTTATAAGCATCATACATATCTTCTAACATATAACTATCTTTTAGCGTTTCAGACTTAATTTTATTTAAAACCTCTTTTAGTGCTTCTTCCTCAATTGTTTCTGGAATTATAGTTTTTATTGTATCTGTAAAAAAACGATCTAAAGAACTAGTAAAAGTGAGAAAAGCTCCTTGATCTTTGAAAACCAAAGTCGATTCACGTTGCTCATCATAATAATTTGCTAATTTTTCTCCTATTTGAAAAGACATTTTAGAAAAGTCATAAGTATCTTTTCTCATATTTATAATTGACGGTCTGCTTACACCAGTTCTTTTTTCCAATTCATATGCTGATAAATTTGAATTAAGTACACTTTTTATTTTATCTATTGTATCCATTAAAACACTCCTTTAATATTATTAATACTATTGCTAGTAATATTGATATTAATAATAATAGCGATATTAATTACGTTATCAATATTGCTTTGTAATTAAATTATACAGTAAAAACACACTTACGTAAATACTCTTTACGTAAAAACAATAAAAATAAATTGCGACGTTACTCATAAGTAAATGAATGACTATCTAAAAAAATCTATATATTTACACAAACTATAGTTTTTCAATGTATTTGCAACTTCTACATTACTTTGCTATACTTAAAATAAGAAAAAGGAGCTATGCTCGAACATAGCCCCTTGTAGAACCGTTAAAAAGACGGTGACTTAAAAATAAATGATTTACTCAAACCATCTACTCTTCGGTCAAAGTGTTAGATGGTTATTTTTTGTCCTTATGGTCAATTATCAGCAAAACTAACGTCGCAAAAGCGATCATCAGTTGAATTGCTTCAAAAGTTGACACGTGCCTACTCCCTTCTAGGGATAAAGCTATGAACCATAGGCATCACCCCTTTTTCAAGAGATTAGCCACCATCTTTTCACTTTTCTACCATTCAATTATAGCATATCTAACCATTCATGACAGTGCTATCTATTAACGAACGACAACCGCATATTTACGAGCATTATAGATATTCTCGAATGTCGTACGACTCATCCAATAAGAGCCACTAATTGGGTCAGATACATGTACCTGATTACTTCCTTTGTTATAGCCATCCAATGTAACGGCATGATTATTATTTGCGGCTACACCAAAGCTCCAATTCCCCCAACGGATTGGTTGGAAGTTAATCGTAACCCAAGCTACAACAGGGTTGCCATTCTTCACTTCATTCAGCAACGTATTCATAGAACTTCCTGAAATATTCTGGACGTTCCCATATTTTTGTCCCCAAGTAGTCAGCGGGGCAGGGTAGATAGCAGAATACGTCCATGAGTTTTCGACAAATGGACTGCCGACAAATCCATTATTGGGATTGCCATTTGGTGACTTAGGTATCGTATTTAAGAATTGTCTCAAACTCCAGTTGGTTAACTTTCCTTTATATTGCAAAGCCTGCAAGAGAGAAGCTCCTTCACAACCGCTAGGCGCACCTAAAGCATACTGGTTATAATTTTTTACACCTAATAGTCTATAATCATCATTACTTTGCTGACCATTCCCAACTGCATACCAACCCACACCTTCGTATTTCCAACCTTGTTTGGTAATTACACGTTTTTCATTTTCATCCAACGTATAATGATGCCAATTAACTTTTTTATTATACAAACGGCTGACTGGAATCCCATTCGCTCCTTTGTACGAGTACCAACCAATTCCTTCATACGTCCAGCCTTGTTTCGTAATACTATCTCGTTCTTTTGCATTTAGCGTGTAGAAATGTTCCCCATTATAGCGATTGTACAGGCGATAAACTGGATCACCACTTGTTGGTGCTTGCCAACCAATTCCTTCATAATTCCAACCGATTTTTCTCAAATGATCTCGTTCACCAGTGTCTCTTGTGTAAAAATGTTCTCCACTATTAGGATTAAATAGACGATACATAGGAATCGTTTTGACAGCTGCTCTTGAACTACGACTCATTGAGCCATCCATTAATTCTTCTTTTGGCGCCTGTGTTGCATTTGCTTCACTTTGTCCTGCTTTTTCTGGTGCTTCCAGTGTGACTTCTTGTCCATTAATGATTGCAGTTTGCGGTTGTTCTACATTACTTGTCTCGTCAGTAGTAGTTGTTTCCATTACAGATTGTGTCTCACTGGTCACTTGTGTATCTTCAGTAGAACTCATCGTTGATTCAGTAGTGACTGTCGAACCTCCTATATTTATTTCCTCTGCAGATACATTTACTCCCATACTAACACTCGTTAGTACACTAAAACTTGCCAATAAATAGAGATAACGTTTCATTTTTTCTTCCTAAACAAATTATTCTCATAAGAAAATTATATCGAATGAAAAAGCGCATTCAATATTTAAATCCCAAAAAATAAAAAAGCTTCTGTTCTATGTAGAACAGAAGACTGCAAAAAGTATTTAAAATTAAGGATTGGGAACAACGATAGAACATCGTTGTTCTTACATTTTATCAAATCAATTCTAAACATTCAATATTAGCGATCTATCTATAAAATAGCATGATTATTATACTCTCTTTTCTCATTATATTGAGGAAAAGTATGACCTTCTTTCCGAAATTTTCTTTTTGAGATTAAATATCGTTCAATACCATAATCGGTTTCATGCTCAATAATAAACGTATTCTTTCGAAAACAAACTACTTTTCCTGTACAAGGTTCACCATTTACATCAATCGTTGAAAATTCCATCCCTTCCTGAATCAGCATATATTGTTCACCTAACTTTTTATTACTTGTATCATTTTAATTATAAAAAAAAACTTCGCCAAAATAAATGGCGAAAGTCTTAAAATAATGACAAACTAGAGCTCGAAAGTATACTATTATTTTATCAAATAAAAAAATTCTCTTCAATAAAAAATTTACCATATTTGTAACTTTCACCTTATTTTATTATGCTTAAGAGAAGTAAAAGGAAAAATATAAAACCGAAAATCATGATATCCTGCCGCAGCTTCTACATAGAAGCAGAAGCATTTAATACCAACTTCATTTATCAAACATTGACCATAGCCCCAAATATCTTCTAATAGCTGTTCAAACGTTATATATTTTAGCTCATATTGCTGGATTATATTCATTTTAAATGACTCCATTTTTGTTCCTGGTAAAATTCAATATGGCGTATTTCATCGTAGTGAACTTTATCCTCACCTACATAGATACCAAGTCCATCCCCACCTAAGATCTTACCTACAATGTCCTTCGGATAATAACCATCCATGTCACGCTCTTCTTTTTGGATACAGATAGTTCTATTTTTTATTATTGCTGTCTTCAGTATTTTTGAAATCTCTTCAGTTTTCATTTGTTCTTTTGCTAAGTTTCTATTAGCTCGTTGTTCATTTTCGGCGTCAATTTCCTCGGCGTGATCTGATAAGTAAAATCCAGCCCATTTCAACCGTCCTCGATCGCTATAATCAATCATTTTTAAGCCCCCCATTGCCTCCTGCATGTCCACCAACCAATGTACTTCTAGTAATACTTCGAGCGCCTTCTAACATCGAAGAAGCATGTACAATCGACGTAAAACCATACTTCTGCCTAATTTTATCTATTATTTTATCTAGTTTTTCTTCATCAATCTGCTTTTGTGGATCACTAAACAAATCCAATTGAAGCAAATCAGTATAAACTAGCTTACTATAGGTAATACCAACATGTCGGACTTCTTGTCCTTCGTAATACTTATCAAATAAGAAAAGACAGTAATTCTGCAATTCCTTCGTATTATCCGTAACAGGTATTTTCATTTGGTGGGAAAAGCCTGGTCTCGTCTCTAAAATTGATGTGCCAATGTGTAAATGGACACAACCTGTTTTACAATTGTGCTGCCTGATACGAATGGCTACCTGTTCCGCCATTTCTTTGACCACCAGCTCGATTTCATTTCTTCTAGTATAATCTCGTGGCAACACTTGTGAATTGCCATAAGATTTCTCTTTGGTTGGTTCTGGCGGAATGGCTATGTCTGTTCGGTCGATACCATTTGCATGGAAGTACAACTGTAAGCCAATCACACCTAACCGGCTCTTAATGGTGTATGGATTCCAATTAGCTAAGTCTTTAATACTCATGATCCCCATTTGGTTGAGCCTTTTTTTCATTCGAGAGCCAATGCCCCAAAAGTCCGTCATTTCTTTAATGCTCCATATTTTTTCAGAAACGCTTTCGTATGTCCATTCCGCAATAAATCCTTCATTATGCTTGGCTTCATTGTCTAAGGCAAGTTTAGCTAATAACGGATTATCTCCAACACCTACCGTAGCAATCAGTCCTAGCTCTTCTTTAATGTGTTCTTGAATCATTTGTGCGAGTTTCTTTCTTCGTTGGCTTCGTGTTCCTTCAGTCGTAAAAAGACTCAGTGATTTGGTTACTTTTAAAATCGATTCATCGATCGAATAAATCAGTAAATCTTCGTCTGATACATATTTTCTAAAGATATTGTTTACCTGCATGTTTCGCTTAATATAAAGATTCATGCGTGGTGGGACAACATGTAACGTTTTAGGAAATGGATACGGTAGATCTCTTGGTCGACTAACATTAGAAATACCATATTTCTTCTTTGCAGCTGGTGAAGAAGCTAAAATCAACCCTGATCCAGTGTTATCAGAACGACTCATGACGACTAATTCAGTCGTCAATGGATCTAAATTTCTTTCTATACATTCCACAGAACTATAAAAACTCTTCATATCTATCAAAAAGTAATCATTTATTGGCTCTTTTGAATAATCCATCATAAATAACACTCCATTCTTTTACATTATACAAACATACGTTCGTGTTTGTAAAGAAGAAATAGTTAAACATCAAAAAAAGAAGCATGGGCACGATATCCCCCTGCTTCTTTTGATTTGTATGATTAATTAATTCTATCACTTTTAGTTGAACTAAACAACGTGAAGAAAACTGATAGAAAACGTTGAAAGCTAACCAAAAAACTTCTGTTCCATACAGAACAGAAGCAGATATAAAAAAATTAGAAAAGTTTGGCAACAACGACAGAACATCGCTGTTCTTAAATTATATCAGAAAAAATTTAGTCGTTCAATATGAATAATTTGTTTATAAAACAGCATGATTATTATTAATCTCTGCTTAATTATGTTAAAACTTTTTCTATGTCTTTTTTGTTCCAACTTACATCAATAATTATAAAATCCTTGAAATCTTTAGAAGTAACAATTTCTAAAGACGTTTTTTCATCCAATTTCACAGTTTTTGTTCTCATCATTCTTTATTTTCCTCCAGTTTATCTAAGTAACGATAAATTGTTGTTCTAGAAACATTCCATCGTTCTGCAATTGTCTTAATCGGTGTTCCACTATCTACTAAAGTCTTCAGTAATTCCAAGTCTTGTTCAGTCAATTTTTCAGGACGACCGCCAAACCTTCCTCTTGCACGAGCAGCCGCTCTTCCTGCTGCAGAGCGTTCCAAAATTAGATTTCGTTCAAACTCGGCAAATGCCGCGAATAAATGAAACATAAGTTGACCAGTCGAACTGGATTTATCCATCGTGATATTTTCTTGAAGACTATGAAAACTCACACCACGTTCATTCAATCGATTGACGATTGAAATCAAATCTTCCATATTTCTTCCCAGACGGTCTAAACGCCAAACAACAAGTGTATCTCCAGAACGAACAAAATCGATCGCCATTTCTAATCCTGGTCGATTACTTTTTGCCCCACTCATATGATCGGTAAAAATTTTTTCACAACCAAATTTTTTTAAACTATCCTCTTGTAAATCTAAATTTTGTAAACCGGTAGATACTCGCGCATAACCTATCTTCAAAAAAATCACTCCTTCATCAATGTCATTGTAACATAACTTTATAATCATAGTTTAACTGAACATAGATTTTGTTATGGGTTTATGAACATAAAATGAAGTGATTTTTGGAAAAATAAGGCAAAAAAATATAGTGTCCAGAAACGGGTGATTTTATGAACACTTTCAATTAGAAAAAAAGAATGTCGACTAGACACTCTTTTTTTAAAATCATTATTTTTCTTTTTGATATGTTTTTTGGTCTCTTTTTTTTCTTTTTTCTTCAGAATCTTCTAGATTAGAAATTGATTTTTGAATTTTT
>ERZ1026866.1655-NODE-1655-length-10987-cov-15.807172_pt1 | contig 10987 bp, 10 predicted proteins | sample MGYA00380163_ERZ1026866 | MGnify/ENA primary metagenome ERZ1026866 (study PRJEB33269, sample SAMEA4719799) | human gut metagenome | biome: human-associated habitat; feature: organic feature; material: feces | place: Cameroon | collected 2013-10 ...
CTCCGCGCGGTACCATACGACCGCTACAACGGTACCATAGGAGCGATATTCTCACGTATATACATGTTGGAGAGAATAAGAAAGCTATAAACATATTTAAAGATTTAAGTTCTTTAATACTATCTACAGAAGGAGAGCAAAATATGCAATATGCTATTTGTTTGCATAACTTAGGTAGAGCATATATGCTTCAAGGAAATAAGGATAAAGCTATAGAAACATTTGAAAAGTCTACGGACATACAGATGAATATAAACTATACTGTTGATCCTAAAACCAACCAATATCTAAACGAACTCGGAATATATGAATAAATTAATTAGCATACTAATCACCTTATTAAGTTCTATATCATTATGTAAAGCTCAAAATATAAATCAATTTTGGGAGGACTATTCACGTTTAAAGAGGAACTTAGATAACTCTGGCTTAATAATTTTGTTGAATAATTATACTAAGGAGTTTCTCCGTTCAAGCGATAGTGATAAGTTCGCATATTATTTTCTTCTATCGGAATCACAATCATCCTTAAAACAATACGCGCAATCTCAGCATTCATTTGAATACAGCACTTTACTTCTACACAACATGTCGTCTCAGGAGTTAGAAAAAATAAAAAGTAATGACTTAGGACGATTATTGTTAGGCAGATACTACTACGTTCTGGGTACAAAACATTTTTATGCAGGCCGATTTCAATTTGCTGAGGAAGCATTGCAAATGTGCCATAACTTGTTATTTGCGATTAGCAATCACGAACGGCTTCCACTTTTTAGAGACTTACACCTTCTATTAGCCCAATTGTATTTTAGATTAAACAATACACCTATAGCTTTACGCAATTTGAATGATACCAAATTGGGTTCAGAAGTTAATCTTCTATTCGATGATATATATTGCCGAGGGTTAATTATTTCCGGTATAATCTATCTTAATCAAAAGGATTATTTAAAGGCTAAAATGTATTTTGATGAAGCTGCATATACTTTGGAGAATAATCATGTAACACCTGCTGATGATAATTTCTTCGTTAATGGTATGTTAGGTTCTTGTTATCTAAAAATGGGGTATCCTACTGATGCTAAAAAAATTCTTACGTCAGGTATAAACGAGTGCAAAAAACTCGGGATAGAAGATTATAGATTGGCAAACTTGTATTCTGCATTAGGAAGTATACATATTTCTAATAACGATATTGTATCAGCAAAGTATTTGTTTAAGAAAGCATATAACATTGTTAGGAAAGATAAGTCTAAAACGAATTATGACAGATTATTGGAAACCAGTAATCTTGCTATTGCCCAATTTTTAACAAAGGATGATAGATATAAGAAACTGGTTACAGACTTATCACAGAGCATAATTGATGACATATTGACCCAGTTTACATTCCTTTCAAGTGATGAACGAACAAAATATTGGGAAGGACAGGTAGATTACATAAATAAATTCAATGCAATGCTATACCTTAGTAATGACGTGACAAGCTATAATCAAATATACAATAATATAGTTTTCTCTAAAGGTTTGCTATTACGCACAAATAACTACATATCAAAGCAGCTCTCGTCAACAAATGATGAGTCGCTAAAATTGGATGCACAACGATTGATAATGTTTCAGAATAGACTTGTTAATGAGGATTTGAGCCAAGAGTGCGTACAAATGGTTAAGGACTCTATACGTATAATTGAGAAAAGATTATCCGTTAATCTAATAGGTTATCAATCTATAGATAGCTTGAAGAGCCAATATGATTATCAAACTGTATGTCGATATTTAGGTAAAAATGAAGCAGCTATTGAATTTATAAAATTACCAGAATTGACTCTAAATGCAGATTCTGTTAAAGAATATTATGCTGCTATTATCTTCAAACAGAATGATAAACATCCCAAAGTAGTTAGATTATGTACGGATTCGGCACTCAAGTCGATAAAGGCAATGCCAAAGGTGATAAAAAACTCTCGAATGGCAGAGAATGCCATTAATGAAATGTATCGGCAATTTCTCTATGGGAAAGGAAGTTATACAAGGAAAAGAATAGGCAAAAAGGCTATCAAATTTGATTGTATAGGAGATTCTGTATTTCATATAGTATGGCAACCTCTTGAGCAATATTTGGATGGTGTTAATAGGATATATTATTCTACTACTGGGCAATTAAACGCATTGTCCATTGGAGCAATACCTGTTGATAGTATGACATTATCGGAAAAATACTCTATGTATTATTTATCATCAACCTCTCAAATACCACAATTAAAAGTTCAGACAAAGAAAAGAATAGCAAATGCAACACTCTATGGTGGTATAAACTACGATACAGATACTGTAGAAATGATTGCCCAGTCGCGTGGATATAAAACATATAACAGTTACGGCTCCTTTGAGGCTAAGATAGATAGAGGTGGAGAAAGGGGGTTGTGGAACTTTCTGTCAGGAAGTGAGAGTGAAGTTTTAGGTATTTCGGAACAATTAGACTCTGTAAAAATTGAACATAAGGTTTATTCTGCCTCTCGCGCAAATGAAGAATCGTTTAAGTCTGTTTCTGGTAATTCTCCAGCTTTGTTCCATATTGCAACACATGGTTTCTTTTACTCCGATGCAAAAGATCGAGGGATTGAGAAATTTTTAAGTAACATAAAAGGTTTGGATAATGTAAATCATGCCCAAGCAGCAATGAGCCGTTCAGGGATACTTTTCTCTGGAGCTAATAAAGCTTGGCATGGTGAAAATATTAATTCTACGGAAGACGGAGTTTTAACAGCAGAAGAGATATCTCATTTGGATTTGGGCAAAACAAAAATGGTAATACTATCTGCATGTGAGACTGGTCTTGGAGAGGAAGTTTCAACAGAAGGTGTATTTGGACTTCAACGAGCATTTAAATTAGCTGGAGTTCAGACCCTCATAATGAGTTTATGGAAAGTGCCTGATACAGAAACCTCGCTATTGATGAAAACATTTTATCATAATTGGTTAGGAGGTATGGAAAGACATGAGGCTTTCCGCCAGGCTCAAAATACAGTAAGAAATTTGAATTCCAACCCATATTTTTGGGCAGGATTCGTAATGTTAGATTAATGAATAATAAAAGTGTTTTTAGAGTTCGTCCTTTGAACTCTTATGCAATAGACGAATTAAGGCAATCATACTTGTGGTTCTCTCGCCCAAAAGAATTTAAAGGGGATGCTCAAGATGCTAATATAGGAGCATTTATTACTGATACAGAAGCTATTAAGAAAGGATTGTCATTTGTATGTCCGAATTTTCCAATCGATACATGGCTTGATAAAATTTCTCACACTGGTATATGTTGTTTTACAAAACAACAACCGACTCAGAGTACTATTAAGAAATTTCCTGGATGTTCAGATGGTAATGCAATGTGTATAGAGTTTGATAAAACAGGGGTGGAGGAATTTTTCAAGTCGCATAGAAACTATCCTCAAGGCTATTGTTTTCATGATGTCGTTTATGATGAAAATCCGACAAAGATAGAACAATTAGATGAATGGAGTATATTATGGGAAGCTAATGAAGATGGAAAGTTGTACAAAACCATACCTGGTCTTTTGCATGAGCATCCTAGAGAACATGATAAATTCATATTTATATTGCTTACACGAATCAATGCAAAATTTTCAGTGCAAGAAGAAACAAGGATAATCTTAGGAGGGAGAAATATTCCTTCTCATGAAAAAGAATTGAAGGGGTATAAATTAGAAATTCCAGATTCATTAATAACAAAAATTTGGATATATGGGAGACCTAAGAATGAGTTTATGAGAGAAATGTATAGCATATCTGAAATAAAAGATAAAATCGAGTTTGTTAAATAGAAATCGAAAAGCATGCAAGATAATTACGAAGAAATAGTTCGGAAATGGTATATAAGGCTTAGACAGCCATTCCTTATGAGTCTGACGCAGAGATATAAAGATCTTTGCTGGGAGGATGCCGAAAATCTATATCAAGACACATTTATTGCAATACAGAGGAATCTTATGGCAGGTCGTGTTCGAGAGGAAACATCATGGAGTAGTTATATTTTTCAGATAGGAATGAATATGGCTAACAAACATGCACGTCATGCAGGGAAAACCGATACCGTTTTTTTTGATAGAGATAATGAAGATAATTGGAGAAAGTCGACAAAACAGGTGCAAAATATCCTTATGTCACTGTCAGATGCGGAGCATTCGTTTTATGATGATCCAGATGTACTTTCTGTATTAAGTGAAGAACTTGAGCATACGTCTGAGCCGTGTAATACGATAGTCAGGATGTTTTATTATGGACAGAAGAAAATGACAGAAATAGCAGAAACTGTAGGTTATAAGAATGCAGATACGGCAAAAGCCAAGAAAAACCAATGTATGAAATCACTCATAGAGCGAGTCAAGCGCTCTATGAAAATGTCAGGGCTCATTTAAATCATATTATTATGGATAAGACAAACATGTTTGACCGATATATAAGAGGTGAAATGACCTCAGAAGAGATGCACCTTTTTAAGCAACAATTAATAGAAGATGCTGAGACAAACACTGATTTCAAAATATATTCAGCCTTAGTGGCTGGTATATGTAAGGAAGAGCAGCAAGATAACATTGACTTTGCATATGCATTGAAATCGTTAACAGAAGAAGAGTTGAAGCAGGTAATCGGTAAACGAGTGAAGCCAATATTGCAGAAACATAGTTTCAGACAAATAGGATTTTATGTTGCCTCGATGACTGCTGTGGTTGTCATCTGCTTTTCTGTTATACTTCACATACAAAACTCTGCGGAGTATACCGTTGATAACCTAATTGTGGAGTATAACTCGATGCCCGTTTCAAATAGAGGTGGAGATAATGCTATAGATATTTCAAATATGAATCAAGATGAGGTCGAAAAGATACTTTCCAAGTTGTGTAATATATATAGTAACATTTCCAAAGAAGACATTCAAGAGAAGCAAATGACAGGCATCAATCTTGCTATGGCCTATCTTAAAATTCATGACAGGAAGAAAGCTATATCTGTATTGGAAGAAATAAAGAGTCTTTATCCTAATGATACTGAATCTGTTTTTCAATGCGATAAAATCTTAAAGCATCTGAAATGAAAAAAAGTGTGGTCTTATTTATAACGCTGATATACTGTATAGAAAGCGCTTATGGCATTGGTCGCGCTTTACTGATAGGCATCGGTAAGTATCCAACAGAACAAACGGGTTGGAAGGTGATACATGGCGATGCCGATGTGACACTATTATCTCCGGCTTTACACCAACAAGGTTTCACTGACATAAAGACTCTGGTAAATAGTCAAGCCACGAAAAAGGCAATAGTCTATGAGTTAAAGTCGCTTGCTGCTCGTTGTCAGAAGGGTGATAAGATATATGTTCATTTTTCTGGACATGGCCAACCTATAGAAGATGTCAACGATGATGAACTGTCAGAATTTGATGAGTCTATCATACCCTATGATGCATATCGGTATGCTAAAAATGGATATGAAGGAGAGAAGCACCTCATAGATGACGAATATAATCTGTTACTCAATTCGATAAAAAAGAAAATAGGTCGAGATGGGGTATTATTCGTAGCTATAGACGCTTGTTATAGTAGAGATATGGAGCGTGGAGAAGAAACTGATGTTGAAGACCCTGATATAAAATCTTCTGCAAGAGGTACAGATGACAAATTTTTAGTAAAAGGACATTCGGCATACTTGAAAAATGTGCCTCGCCCTCAGCGCTTCGCCTTTGGAGCCAAAATGTATGTTGTGAGTGCTTGCCTTGAAACAGAACGTAATTACGAGCATAAAACTCCCAGTGGGAAAATGTATGGATCGCTAAGCTATTATATCTATACTCTTTTGAAAAAGGATGCTGATTTTACAAGATGGGCAAAGTGCTTTGATACGAAAGATTATCGTAGATACCATATCTTTCAGACATCGCAACATCCCAATATTACAGTATACTTATAAGTATAAAATTACTATCAGTTAAATGTGAAAGCAAGTTTTCTTGTTTTCGCATTTACTTTTTATTGCACATTGGTATTATACTATGAACGACAATAAAAATAGAAGAAGATATGGTTACACATGACAACTTAAGCAAAGAGCAGTTTGAAATCGCTGCAGGCAAGGTCGGAAAAAATATAATGTCTTACCTTCCAGAAATGATTTCCTTCAAAAAGCGTATTCAAGTAGAGGTGCTTGATATTGCTACCCGTAAGGAATTGGAGAACGTGCGTGATAGTATTTACACACAATCATTGGTAGATAAACTGGTCAACTTAGCAGCACGAATGTGTGGCAATAAAGCCGACTACACCTCTCTCTATTGTGCCGCTATGGCAGTGGGCACGATAATCAAAGAGTATGAATGGGGCTCGAAATGGATTACTCCTAATGGATTGTATGAATTAGCCAATCATATTGCAAATGAATAAATGAGAAGATTATGGACTATAAGACTTTAGAATTTACAGCACACATCTGTGGAACAGCAAAAGTACTGTCATTCGATGTGCCTGTTGATAATGGGGCTGCTATAACTAACAGATTCTGTCCTCAGGAATTACTGACAGGTGGAGCATTTGCAAATAATCCGGGACTTATTACAGCAATAAATGGAGAGTCATTAGACGAATTTATTAATGACTGCAATTTGCAGATATTCGCTATGGAAAGTTCCACTTTTTCTGATTCTAAAATGGATGCACACATGGGAGGCTTGATGACTGCAATAATGAGCCATCTGAAACGATGCGGTCGCCTTATATTTGGTGATTTACTGATTTATGTAGACTGTTTTAGCTACATTCTGTTTGCAGATGGATTTTCGGAAGAAGAAATCAAGTATACTTATCCTCGAATCACGAAGACAATCGTTGATTTTTATCCTGATTTTGTAAGAAACTCTGTTAATCTTGCACCATTGAGAGAGACGCCAATTTATCGGATACTCAGCAATCTTGCAAAAGGATAAATCTTATATGAACAATTAGCATCATTAGACTCCCGATTATAACGGGATTCTATTGTTGGTAGAACAAAAAATAAATAACATGAAAGCAATATTTTTAGTAAACGGAGTATACGTTTGTATTGATGATAATAGATCATATAAAGAAGAGGTAGAAGAGGTACAAACATTCATCGTTAAAGAAAATGGACGTTGTGTTCTGTTTGGAGGTAGAGTAGTTGTCAAAGGTGATAGGTATTATGGTGATTATTATTATACGTTGAGTATAGATGGCATAATGTTGTATAATTTAAAAACAGAATACGATTTCTCCATTGAAGCTATTACAGCTTATCTAAACCAAATGGAGCAACTTGGTGTCGATACTTTTCTTTGCAACTATAAAGAAGCAGTAAAATGCCTCAAGAATGAGGTTTCGTCATTAAGTTGTAAATTAGAGGCAGAGCTTCAAGTTTGTGAAGATAAAGAAAAAGAAAGCTTATTGAAGCGTTTACGCGACAAAATTGAAGATTTAATAGGATTGTTGTTTCTTTTGACTGTCAACATAAATGCTGGAATAGATAATCATACATACATTAACGCATACGACGAATGTGATAATATCATCAGTCAGTATATAATGGATTAAGCGATATGGACGATTTGAAAGAGTATATAGGACAAGCTGCTAATGAGCAATTGTTGTCCTCTCAAGCAAAACGCTTGCAAGAAAAGTTGGCATTGATAAAGGACAATGTAGAACCCTCGAAAAGAAGATGGTTTTGGGAGTTGTTGCAGAATGCGAGCGATTATAATAAGAGTGTTTCTGTACGTCTTATTGTGACTTCGGATAAGGTCGAGTTCTTGCATAATGGAGCACCTTTCAGCGTAAAGGATGTTCTAAATGTTATAGCACCTGATTCTGGCAAAGATGACGAAGAGAATGATGCAAATAAAGATAATATCGGAAAGTTTGGTACAGGCTTAGTTTCAACGCATATTCTCTCGTCTATAATGCAGGTTAAGGGCATATTTTGCAAAAGTGACGACAAACGACTCTTCGAGTTTGCTTTCTGCTTAAACAGACGGTGCTTTGAAAACAAGAAGGACTTAATAGACGAAATGGCAAAAGTAAGAAACGAGTTCACAATAACAGAACATCGTGAGCTTACCAATAGTGAAGGCTTTAATACTTCTTTTGCCTATATTTTGAACAATCCTTTGCCAAAGGTGCCTGCAATGAGTGCTGCAGATGTAGACTTGGATTATATATATGCGGTATTGCCATATACTTTGTGCTTTATGAACAAGGTACAGACGGTAGAGATTGAAGACAAGCGAAATGGTAGTCATTCATACTATATAAGCCGTAAAATGCAGACCGATAGCAATATTACATTTGAGATAAAGCGTGATGGTACGGTTTCTACAATGGAGTTTGCCTACTTTAAATACAAAGAGGTCGAGTCTGTATTCAGTTATGAGGATAATCGCATATTACCATTTCCAAAAAATATCGCAAAGATGTTTTGCGGACTTCCACTGATCGGTATGGAAGATATAGGTTTGCCCTTTATATTGAACAGTCAGAAATTTATGCCATCACAAGAGCGTAATGGTGTTGCAATATCGCCTTCATCAAATCCAGAGAATAGACAACTGTTTGTTGATTCTGTAGAATTGTATGATAGAATACTTGGCTATGTAGAGGCAAACAAGATGGATTGTGCATATAATTTGGCGAATATGAGCCGAAAGTATAATGGCGATCAAACATCAAATACACAGTTCGTAAATGTAGGTATTGTAAACTATGTAAACAAACTTTTGAATCATACTGTTGTTAGAAGTCAGAGTGGAGATTTTATCTCTTTCAGACAGACACGCTTGCCTTTTAAGGAGTCTAAGTTGGACGAGAAATTATATGAGTACGCTTCGTTCGTTGCAGACAAGATGCTTCCACAAGTTGCTGACTATAAAGCATGGTTTGAAGCTACGGATTTTACTTTGTTCAGTGAACAGAAATATACTTACAAGATGTTGGCTGAGAAGATTGAGCAAACTGGAAAAGTATCTGCTTTCGGCAAATCATCAAGCGTTGTAAATGAATGGCTAAAGAAATGCTTGGCATACATGAAGGAGTGCGACAAATATGTTTTCTCTGAAAGAAGATTGCTGCCTAACCAATTGGGAGAATTTCAGTTGTGTAGCAAGCTTTCTGTTGACAATCAACTCCCTAAAGAGTTGAAGGATATATATAATATGCTTTATGAGGCAGACTCGATGAAAATAGAGGTTGAATTACTCGATTCAAACTTTGACTTTTTGGATGTCGTGTCTCAAAGTTGCGATGTGGCACGCTTGTCAAGTCGGATTGATGATAAGGTGGCTAAGGTGTATAATAACAATAACAGCAATGTTTCCTCTATTACGTTGCCATTAAACAAATTGTACACATGGATGTCAGAGTCAGAATATTCCAAGGAGCAGCTGCAGGATTGGTATAAATGGTATTATCCCAAGAGAGCAGGACTGATTGTTGATATGTTGACCGAAACCCAGCGCGAACAGGCATTGGTAATTGCCCAAAGTGGAAAAATGGAGGCATTGGCTTCGTTGGCTTCAGCAAATCTTACTGAATATGAGTTAGCAATGCTGGTTGATAATATTGGTAAGTTGCCTATGGCTCTGAGTTATCTCTTGGACAATGTTGACGATTGTAGCTTTGCCAATCAGGAAGAAGGAGACTTTGGAGAAACTGTTGTCTATAAGGAGTTGATGAAACGTTATCCGAAACGCGAAGGATATAGTGTTGCATGGGCAAGCAGAGATGAGAATGAACCTCGCTACGACTTTGTTGTAAAGAAAAACAATGATGTTGTGTGCTATTGTGATGCCAAAACCACAAAGCGTGGTGTTGCAAATGCAGATTCAATACCATTCTTTATGAGACGTTCTCAATGGGAGTTCTTACAAACACTCAATGAAGATATCCCATATTACATCGCACGTGTTTTCTTAGGCGACGACAACGTTGTTAAGTTTGTTAGAATAATGGAGAAAGATTAGTGGCTTTGTGGGTATGGTACATTCTATCATACCCACAATGATTTTTATTATATTCTACCAAAGTTATTTTTTTCGTACATTTGCACAAAAAAATAAAGAATATGAAGAAAGTATTTAAAGTTATTGGAGCGTTGTTTTTGCTTGGACTTATTGCTATAGGCATTACATATTGGTATGCATGTACAAGTAATCCATGGAACGCAAAGAGGGCTGGGGATATTTGACTAATCCAATCGGTCACTGTTTATTCCTTAGCCTGCTTCTTCAGCCTCTGCTGCACCCAAAGGAAGGCGGGGATAAGGAAGAGGTCTGCCATGCACCAGGCTACTGGGTCTCCTAAGCAGACGCCGGTCCATGCCAGTGCGGGGACGAGCCAGAGGCTTACACCACAGCGGGCTATCATCTCCATTACGCCGCTGAGCATGGAGAGATTGCTGAAGCCGAGCCCCTGGATGGAATAGCGCAGGATGGTGAGCAAGCCGAGGGCAGGGTAGAAGTAGTTGGCGATGCGCATGAACTGTGCTGCGCGCCCCACCACTTCTGCCTCGCCGCTGTCAACGAAGAGACGCATCATCCAGTCGGCGAAGGGATGGATGAGGGCGAATGTGAAGACAAAATAGATGAGCATCAGCGTTATGGCGTCCTTTACGCCCTTGGTGACACGGTCCATGCGACGTGCTCCGAGGTTCTGCCCGCAGTAGGTGGCCATTGCCACTCCGATGTTCTCAAAGACGCAAGTGAAGAGATACTTTATTCGCATTGAGGCGGTGAAAGCTGCCACGCACGTGGTGCCGAGGGCGTTATTGGCACTCTGGAGCATGATGATGCCGATGCCGGTGATGGAGAACTGCAGTCCCATAGGCACACCGTTGTTGAGCAGGATGCTCGTGCGCTTGTTGTCGAAGCGTCGCTCGTCGCCCTTGGGTATGAGCAGCTGCATGTGCTTGC
>ERZ1026866.1660-NODE-1660-length-10969-cov-15.574858_pt1 | contig 10969 bp, 2 predicted proteins | sample MGYA00380163_ERZ1026866 | MGnify/ENA primary metagenome ERZ1026866 (study PRJEB33269, sample SAMEA4719799) | human gut metagenome | biome: human-associated habitat; feature: organic feature; material: feces | place: Cameroon | collected 2013-10 ...
CTCGTGGGCATGTGATTGGAAAATCTCATCTTAATTTCTTGAGGCCACCCGGACGTTAGTCCGTGGCCGTCAGCCGCGCAGCGGCCTTATATGTTTCTTATGTAAACTTCTGTTCTTATGTTTCCCGCGGTAAGCGGCTAACACGAACGCGATATCTTCTGTTCTTATGTCCTTCTGTTCTTATGTTTTCCGCGTTAGCGGTTAGCGCTTGAGTTGCACCGACGCGGGACGCGTCGTCCCCATTAGAGCTAGCGTTTTGTGCTTAGGTTAGTGCTAGCGTTTCGTGTTAGCATTTAGAGGTTGTAATTGCGCTTCACAGGTCGGTAATGTCCTCCAGTACCGACTGTGCTCCCCCCATAAAGTGAAAAGTGATGTTTTGTCTGCATCTTACACTTTTTGCCTGCACTGCACTGATATTCAATGCGTTACGTAGTGTAGGTAAATCTGCACAGTGCTTGCACACTGCCTGCACATCCTGCACGGCACCTGCACTGCCTGCACGGCACTTGTCTGCACCCACCATTTTGGCACCTGTGCCAGCGCGTTATAACGCTTGCGGCAGGTAGAAGTATCAGTTGCTCCGACTGGTAATTCTACCTGCCGCAAGCGTTTTTGCTGCCCATTGTTGTCGAAAAAACAATCAGTGCAAGGCGTGAAAAACCGCTGTGCAGGCAGTGCAAAGGGTGTGTAGGTAGTGTGCAAAGGGTGTGTAGGCACAGTGTAGGGTTACCTACACGCCGTAACGCATTGAAAATCAATGCAGTGCAGGCAAAAAGTGTAAGATGTAGGTAAAAAGCGTGTAAACGTGCAGATGAGGGGTGCAAAGTGCAAAAACGGCCCATTTCATCGAAGAAATGCCCCATTTCATCGGAAAAAAGCCCTTTTCGGTGCAAAAAACGCGTAAAGTGTCCGATTGGTACCAATCGGACAACTAATTATGAGCAATCGGACAACAACACAGGGCAATCGGTTGCATAGAATGATGGCATTTCTTAAATTTGTGAACAAATTCACTAATTTCATAAACATTATTCTTATGTACACACATTACACGTTTACCCCATCAGGGGTACCGAAGAAAGCGCCACCGCCCCTATTTGGCCGGTGGCTGCTCATGTTGGGCGTGTTGCTCATGACCTGGGGCCTTGTGCCGCAGGTGGTGAGGGCAAACACCGACCCCAAAGATGTAGCCAAGACAATATGTATTGACAATATTGCCATGAGCGAGGCACGTCCGTACGTCGAGTTCCGTTACATGGACTACGACAAGGATAACAGCAAGCCCGATGCCATGCGTAGAATCAAGATATATGTGAGGTCGTACGCTGGTATGAAGACTGTCAAAGTTTTAGGTAATATAAAACTCCCCACTTACAATCACATATTGGTGGGCGAAATGTACCGTTGTCATGACAATCTTGTGCGTTGCAACGAGAGTATGGCCGCCTTACCATCGTAAGGGATGAGTACCATGGCAAAAAACGCACTGTCTACGCCCGCTTTTACCCTTCAAAGAAAATGCTCGAGGGTGAAGGCACTTCTGACGGCAAGGGCAAGTTTCGCGGTATCAGGTTTGTGGGCTGTTGGGACAACAACGACAATGGCGATGATCCCGACAACATAGACGAGTACTTGGATTTCACTGCCGGCTCGGCCATCAACGAGTCCCTAACCAATAAGGGCAGTTTTGTGCGCAGTGCCGCAGGCAAAATTACATTCAATGCTTCGAAGCTGCCGAACAAGAACGGCTGGGGTTTCGCGCCCACCTACTATTTCAACAATTCAAGTTCGTATTCTTCCCTCAAGTATGGTTCGGTATATGCGGCCGACAATGCCACCAGCGTGACCAAGACGCTCGACGGCACGTTCAGCAACCGCAATGCCGTCACCATCTACTATTGGGGCGCAAGGAGTGCCACAATGAATATTAGCGAGGGTAATGTAATAGGTACCATCCGCGACAACAAGAACAGTGTGTTCCAGCGTTACAACAACGGCACCATTTGGTCAGTTACCGTGCCTGGTTGTCCGTATCCGGACAATTTGAGTGCAGAACCCAACCAGTGGACTAAAACCGTAAAGCTGACTTGGAACACCAAGGGCGACACCCGCTTGAGCAGCAAGAAAGACAAGTGGCTGGTGTACCGCTACAAGCAAGGCGAGCCGGCAAGTTCGGCCAAGCGTATCGCTGCCGTTGACTATAACACCAACAACTGCGAGGTGGAAGTGCCGAGCCTTGAAACCGGATATGTGTATATCGTCACCTACCAAAAGGACGGGTGGAAGGAAGGCATAGTAGACGACCTCAAGGCCACTGTGACGACCAAGATAGTGCCGTCGTTCGTATTTGACAAGGTAGACACCCGTTCTGAAGAGCAGAGCGTGGTGGTGACCTGGAACTATGGTGCTTTCAGAAACAGCGAGCAGAGTTTCCTTGTGTACAGCCGTTTGGCCGGCACAACCCAGTGGAACAACCCCGTGAGCGTGCCCCGCACTGATGTGAATGCCACCTCGGGCGAATACGAGTACACTGGCATCAAGAATGTGTGTGACTCTTACGAGTTCAAGGTGGTGTTGAAAGCCTTTGGCAAGACCTTTGAGTCGCCCATTGCCGTAGGCTCCATCAGCGGCAGCAGCCGTGTGGCATCGTTAAACGTGAGCAAGGGCCTGTACAGCAACAGCGTCAAGCTCACCTGGAATGCCCAGCAAATATCTGAGGGCAACACCCGTTATGTGGTGGCACGCCGTATGCTTGGCAGCAATGGCAACTGGAGCGACATACACACCGTGTCGGGCACCTCAGAGATGTACACCTTCGACGACAATAATGTGGCCCCCGGCCAGTACTACGAATACCGTGTGTCGTCGTACATCAACTGTAATAAAAACAGCACGCTGACCGCCGAGGCCATCGACAACGGCTTTTGCCAGGCCACCGGCACCATAGCCGGCCGCATAGCCTATGGCACAGGTACGGCCGTTGATGGCGTGCGCGTCAATTTGGTGCAGGCCAAGGACGATGCCGAGGCCAAGTCGCAGTTCTACTCATTGCGTGTAGACAATGTGGGCGGTGGCCTTGTGCTGCCCCTCGACCGTGAGGAGGCCGGTGCCCTGTTTATGGACAGCGTACCCCTCACCATGCAGGCATGGTTCCGCCTCGACGACAATATCAAGGAATCGGGCAGTGCATCGAAATATGCAAAACCCATGCTGATTGACACTTACGACAACTTCTCACTGTTTGGCCAGCGCACCAGCAGCGGTGCCTACCAGCTGACGTTGCGCCTGCCCACACCTGACAAGTATGCCGACACACCCACCACGGTGATGCTCGAACCCAACAACTATTATGACATAGCCATGTCAACCGACGGCGCCGCCAATTGGACCCTGCGCGCCATCGACGCCAATGGCAAGATGCAGAAGTTTGAGACCAAGGCCACGGGTATGCCCAAGGAAAACAGGAAGAAGCTTTACAACCTGGCCTTCGGCACGAATGTGAGCGATTTGGCAGAATACAACTTCAACGGCTACATCGACGAGGTGCGCGTGTGGAACAAAGTGCTTGCCGATGCCGAGTTGATGGCCACCTACGACCACCAGCTCTCGGGCGACGAGAAAGACCTCTATCTGTACTGGCCGCTCGACGAGGGCATTACCAACCAGACTACCGCTTACGACTACAGCAAAACCGGCGGCGTGGCCAATGGCCATCACGGCACTATCAAGTCGTCGAATAAAATAAGCACCATTGTGCCCCCCGACGATGCATTCAGCATTTACGGCCGCACCGATGCCGAGGGCAACTATGTGATAAAAGGTGTGCCATTTACCGGCAGCGGCACCAACTACTCGGTTGTGCCAAGCAAGGGCATACACAGCTTTACACCACAGAAGCTCTCGCGCTACGTCAGCCAGAACTCAATCAACCACAATGGCGTTGACTTTGAGGACACCTCAAGCTTCCCCGTCACAGGCCAGGTGCTGTACGAAGGCACCACCTATCCGGTGGAGGGTTGTAACTTCTACGTAGACGGCAACATCTGCTACAAGGACGGCGAACCCATCACCAGCGACAGCGAGGGCCGCTTCAGCATCAGTGTGCCCATTGGCGACCACTTTATACAGATAAAGAAGCAGGGCCACGAGTTTGCCTCGGCAGGCCGTTTCCCCGCCGACGACAAGGGCGTTGGCACACGCTACACCTTTGTGAAGGAAGAGGCGTTGAACTTTACCGATGTGACCAAAGTCGTAATAGCCGGCCGTGTGGCAGGTGGCGACGTTGAAAAGGGCAAGCCCCTTGGTTTGGCACAGAGCAAGGCCAACATTGGCCAGGCCGTGATAAAGCTCAGCGCAGGCGATGCCTACCGCATGAATGTGGTGCGCAAGGACAATGGTGGTGCTTACACCTACGAAAACGCCACCGACGCCCGCAACTATGAAGCAGCAAGCAAGCAGGTGAAGAGCACCGCCCAGGTGGGTGGCGGCGATGACGATGCCGTAAAAACCATCACCATCACCACCGACCCCGCCACAGGCGAGTTTGCCGCCCTGGTGCCCCCCGTGCAGTACAAGGTGACCAGTGTCGAGGTGCCGTCAAACGCCGAGATTGTGTTCGACCGCGCCACCATTCCTGGCATCGACGCCAGCAATCCGCTGGCCGTCAAGACCGACTCCGTCACCACCGACGATGGCAAAGTGCAACGCTTCGGCTATGTGGCATCGCTCAATTTGGCCCACCGCGTGGAGCCGACATTCGATGTCAAGCAGAAGGGTGCTCCGGCCTTTGGCGACGCCACCTTCAAGTACGTGACACTCAGCGACCCCAAGGGTCAGGAAGTGCCGCTCTACACCACCGACGAGCAGGGCACAGTGACCTATGCCATGGGTGCCCCGGTGTTCACCCAGTTGCGCCGCTACACCTTCACCCTCGACGGCTACGAGCAGTATGTCAACCAGGACGATGCCCAAAATCCCGTCACCGACCGTGTACCGTTGCAGAAGTCAACTGTTACCATCACCAACCAGTTTGCTGCCGGACAGGTGGTGAACTTTGAAGGTGCCGATGACGGCAAGTTTAAGGACGAAAACAACTTGGCCACCAAGAAGTTGCAGCTCGACTCGCTCGGCCATGCCGAATACACCTTTATGGCAGGTTTCCCCAACATCACAGAACCGTACACCTTGGGGCTTAACATGGTGTTCGACGTGAATGGCGCACAAAAGCAGTGGAGCGGCAACGGCACCTTCAAGGCCATTGTGCTTGGTGAACTGCCATCGGGCAACAACTTTGTGACATCAGGCCCCGACAAGGTGCTCATGGTGCTGCGCGACCCCCCGGGTTCAAACTCAAGCGCCTATTATGAGACATCTACCTCTGTGACCGAAAGCACCTCGTATGCCGGTTCGTTTGTAACCAATAACGAGGTGAGCACCCTCACCAAGATCGGTTTCCAGGCCGCCACATGGGTGGGCGTGGGTGCAGGTGTCATAACCGAAGCGTCGACCAAGGCCGACCTTGAAGTGGGTGCCGAGGTCAACCTCGACATCACCGACAGTCAGGCAAGCTCTACCACCACCACTACGACCAACCGCGTGAGCACGTCTGACGAGGAGGACTATGTGGGCGCCAACGGCGACGTGTTTATAGGCTCCGCCACCAACATTTTGTTTGGCAATGCCCGCAGCGTGGACATACGTCCCGACGGCAAGGGCGGCTTTGGCGTGACCCGTGAGAACGTTATATCAACCGGTATGGAGTTTGGCACAGGGTTCAACTACTCGCAAAACTATGTGGAGAACACCCTGCTGCCCAACCTCGAGAGCGTGCGCAACAGTTTGCTGCACGACCCCTCAGAGGGCATTACCAGCAACCCGACCAACGAGGTGGTGTATGTGTCGAAGGTGAGCAAGGACGACCCGCGCTTTGGTTCGAACAACAACGACAAGGACGTGTGGGGCGCTGCCGCCGTGTCGGGCGACAAGCTTGACGGTCCGAGCTACACCATGATGCTCCCCGCCAAGACCACCGACAGCAATGGCAAGCCCATAGCCTTTGAGGACAAGGTGAAGTGGTACAACTCGCAAATAACGCTTTGGACACAGACCCTGGCCAACAACGAGAAGGCCAAAATTGAGGCCAAGAGCAGCCGCACAGAGAACCTCATAGGCAACTACTCGTTCGATGCCGGTGCCACCGTCGAAAACTCGGTAGGCACGATCGAGGCCAAGAGCCACGAAACCAGCAAGGAGTTTGAGGTGATGATAGTGGGCGGTGTGACCACCGGATTTGAGATAAACGGCACAGGTGTCGACCTCACGGTGAAGACCACCACAGGCACCCGCAACACCTTTGTGAAAGGCTCAAGCTCGGAGAACGCCAAGACCATTGGCTATACGCTCAAGGAGAATGGCGACGACGATGCCCTGTCGGTAGACGTGTTCAAGGCCCCCGACGGTTTCGGCCCCATCTTCATAACCCGTGGCGGACAAACCTGCTGCCCCTATGAGGACAAGTATGTGAGCAAGTACTATGAGCCAGGCACCGAGATATCGGCCGCTACCATGCAGATAGAAGTGCCCAAACTCAATGTGGAGAACAACTATGCCACCGATGTGCCCTCAGGCGGTACCGCTAACTTTACCCTGCTCATGCAGAACGACAGCGAGACGGGTGAGGACGTGTGGTTCCAGCTCTCTATGCTCGACGAGACCAACCCCAATGGCGCCAAGCTCAGCATCGACGGCCAGGCACTGACCGATGGCCGCGTGTTCCTGGTGCCGGCTGGCAAAACCCTGCGCAAGCAGCTGCAACTCACACAAACCGACCAGAGCGTGCTGGAGTATAACAACATCAAGCTCGCCCTGCGCTCGCAGTGTCAGAGCGACCCCACAGGGTCATTCCCGGTAATAGCCGACACCGTGGCCATTTCGGCCCAGTTCGTGCCCAGCTGTTCCGACATCATGCTCAGCGTGCCCGACCGCGTGGTGAACTGCAACACCGGCAGCCAGCTCAAGATGGTGGTAAGCCGCTACGACCGCAACTTCCGCTCGTTCAAGGGCTTCCGCATTCAGTACAAGGGTGCCCGCGATGTAGACTGGCAGTTGGCCAAGGAGTTTGTCAACAATGAGGCCGACCTTACCGACAACAACCAGCTTATCAGCGGTGCATCGACCACCTATGTGCTCGACATGGGCAACAACGCACTCTTCCCCGACCAGACCTACGAACTGCGCGCCATCACCATGTGCGACTTTGGTAGTGGCGAGGTGAACAATGAGAGTGAGACCATTGAAGTGGTGAAAGACGTGGCGCGCCCGAAACTGTTGGGCAACCCGTCGCCCGCCAACGGTGTGCTCACCCCCGACGGTGAAGTGTCAATCACCTTTAACGAGGACATCAAGGCATCAAGCCTTATCAAGACCGAGAACTTTGTGGTGACCAGCAAGCTCAACGGCTCGAAGGTAGACCACGACGTGGCCCTGCAACTCACAGGTGCCGAGGGTGCACAAACCGAGGCCGACATCGACTTGGCCGCACGTCCGTTTGCCCTTAACCTGTGGCTCAACTACACTGGCGCCGGCCAGATACTGAGCCATGGTGCAGCAGCTACCAAGTTTACTCTGTCGGTTGACGACGAGGGTCACCTCACGGCCGATGTGGCCGGCACCAAGGTGACGTCGGAAGGTACACTGCCCAAGGACAAGTGGACCTACCTCGCACTCAGCTATGCTCCCGCCAGCCAGGGCGGCACACTCACTGCCGACTGTGCTTACGATGACACCGACGCCAGCTTGTTTGCATCGCAGCCCGTGCCCGCCTACAACGGCAATGGCCCGCTGCGCATAGGTGGCGGAATGAAGGGCGCCATGCAGGAACTCACCCTGTGGAACGCTGCCCGCTCATACGCCGAGGCCAAGGCCGACATGTACACTGCCAAGCAGGCCAACACTGCCGACATAGCCGGCTACTGGCCGCTCAACGAGGGCACTGGCACTACAGCCAACGATGTGGCCCGCTCGCGCCACATCACGCTGCCTGCCGCCTCGTGGTATATGGCTACGCCCAACAAGGCCATCAGCCTGAACGGTACAACCGATTATGCAGCCATTGACCTGACCTCATGCTCACCCGCCACCGACGAGGATTATGCCCTCGAAATGTGGTTTAAGGGCAACAAGCCCGAGGCTGGCAAGCAGGCCACACTCTTCAGCACCCATGCCGATGGCGTGATGGCTGCTTTCAATGCCCAAGGCCAGCTGCAACTGAGCCAGAACGACCAGACGCTGGCCACTGGCACAGCTGACTGCCTTGACAACCAATGGCACCACTTTGCACTGAACGTGCTGCACGACGGCACGGCAGCCGTCTACGTTGACGGCAACAATGTGGCACAGTTTACACCCAGTGCCCCGCTCCGTTTGCAGAGCGACAGCCTGATGCTTGGCGTGATGCGCCGCGCACAGACTGCGGGTGCTGCCGACTTTGTGTACAGCAATTACTTTAATGGCCAGCTTGACGAGCTCCGCCTGTGGAATGCCCGCCTTACTGCCGATGTGCTGCGCGCCGCACGCTTGCAGCGCCTCGAAGGCACCGAGAGCGGACTGGTGGCTTACTATCCGTTTGAGAAGATACAGCTCAACCAGTACAACCAGGCCGAAGTGGTGGCCGACATGGCCGACCATGCCACCACCACGCTGCCCAAGCCGCACGAGGCCAAGCTCTATGGTTCGGCTGCCATTGGCGATGAGGCTCCCGGCCTGAAGGCTGCTCCCAAGCTCAGCAATGTGGCATTCAACTTTACCGCATCGGAGCGCAAGGTGGTTATTACCCTTAACGAATCGGCCGCTGCGCTCGAGGGTTGCACCGTGAACTTTACACTGCGTGGCATACGCGATGTGAACAACAACTTGGCCGACCCCATCAGCTGGACGGCTTATGTGCAGCAGAACCAGTTGCTATGGGGCGACAGCCAGCTGACGCTTGCCAAGCAACAGGCCGACAAGCTCACCACCGAGGTTGAGATTGTGAACAACAGCAGCGCCGCCGAGGCATGGACTATCAGCGGATTGCCCTCATGGCTCACGCTCAATGCCGAGAGCGGACAGCTCAAGCCACTTGGCTCAGCCAAGTTGCGCCTGACAGTGCCCGCATCGGTGGCAACAGGCCGCTATGAGGCAACGCTCTACCTCACTGGTAACCAGGGTGTGGCTCAGCCGCTGCACGTGCAGCTCACTGTGACAGGACAGCAGCCCGACTGGCGTGTTGATGCTGCTAAGTATGACATGAACATGAGCATGGTGGCCCAGTTGCAATTCAACGGTGTGCCGTCGGAGAATGGCGCCGACCTTGTGGCAGCATTCAATGCCAAGGGCACTTGTGTGGGTGTGGCTTCGCCCGTCTACAACAAGCGCTACGACTGCTACTTTGCCATGCTTACCATTTATGGCAACTCCGACGAGCCAGGCTCGCCTGTGAACTTCAAGGCATGGCATGCCGCCACGGGCAAGGTACACCCGGTGGTTGCAACCGCTGACAAGGTGACCTTCAGCGCCAATGCTGTGTACGGCAGCGTAACGAAGCCGTATGTGCTTAATGCTACGAACGCCGTAGAGCAGCAGTTCGGTCTGCATCAGGGTTGGCAGTGGCTGTCGTTCAGCGTGACGCCAGTCGATGCCACTGTGAACGGTACCTTTGCCCCTGTGGCTGCAACAGCCCGCACGCTCAAGAACCAGGCGCAGTTTGCAGTGCCCACTGCCGACGGTCTGGCCTGGACGGGTGGCCTTGACAAGCTCAGTGTGAAGGAGATGTACATGCTCTATATGGAGCAGCCCGCTGACTTCAGCGTGAAGGGCGAACAGGTGAATACTGCCACCACGCCTGTCACACTGGCCAAGGGCTGGACATGGCTCGGTTACACGCCCCTTTACACCGCATCGCCGCTCTATGCCCTGGCACCGGCGGCACCCGTTACGGGTGATATGGTGAAGGGACAGAACGGATTTGCCATGTATCAGGACTATGAGTGGATAGGCTCGCTCGAGGCTATGGAACCCGGACAGGGCTACATGTACTACAGCAAGGCTAACGACAACCGCCAGTTTGGTTATCCCACTGCGGCTCCTGCCCGCATGGCGCGCCGCAAGGTTGCCAATGTTGCCAATAGTGACGAGGTGCAGTCGGCCTTCCCGCCTGTTGATCGCCATGCTTATCCCAATAACATGACGGTTATAGCACGCATCACGCAAGGCGGCCAGCCCGTAAGTGATGCCGAGATAGGCGTGTTTGCTGACAACGAGTGCCGTGGTACATCGCTCGAAATTGATGGTTTGTATTTCATAACCATCAGTGGCGAGGGCAATGGTCCGCAACTTGATGTGCGTGTGGCACACAATGGTCAGGTGCGTTCAACCAATGCTGCTCTGACCTATGTTGACAATGCCATGATTGGTACGCTCAACGAGCCGTTTGCCATAGAGCTGCCCACCGTGACAGGTGTGACAGATGCTGAGGCTCCTCAGGTGAACATTATGCCACGTCGCGTCAAGACGCACGTGACAGCAAGCACCAATGGTCCGGCCATGCGTCTTATCACCATTCACGCCACCAATGGTCAGCTGTTGTACATCAACCAGAACCCCGCACCCGACACGGAGCGCATCGACATGTCGCGCTATGCCGAAGGTGTGTACTACATCACCGTACAGACGGCAGACGGCAAGAGCCATACTGCCAAGTTGATGAAGTAGAAACGACATATTGATTAACCTGTTGACGGGTTGACGCGTAAGTGTGCTGTATGGGCAAACTTACCCGTTAACCCGTCAATTTGTTTTTGCTAATTCCGCCAATGCGTGTAGTAATCTGAGTTATTGCTGTATGGTGAAGGGCAAAAGCACACGTTTCCTGACTTTGTCAATGCGTCACCCAAATCGATTATAGCGGGCTGACAAGGTAGAATATGTCTTA
>ERZ1026866.1661-NODE-1661-length-10966-cov-3.381450_pt1 | contig 10966 bp, 10 predicted proteins | sample MGYA00380163_ERZ1026866 | MGnify/ENA primary metagenome ERZ1026866 (study PRJEB33269, sample SAMEA4719799) | human gut metagenome | biome: human-associated habitat; feature: organic feature; material: feces | place: Cameroon | collected 2013-10 ...
CTCCCTGACCTTTGGAAGCAGTTCCTCATCCATCTTCTCCCATGCAAACGTCCTTTTCCTACGCTGCACCCGTTCCCTGGCCTCATACCGCCTCAATACAGCTTCCCCCACACTGCGTACCAGTTCATAATCAAGCCCTAATTCCTCTGACACCTGCATAAATACAGGCTCTTTTATCTCATCTGCGATACTATCCGGGATTGCCGCCAGTTCTTCCACCGGGATACCTGCGAACATGGACAGCTGGCAGATATCGTAAAAGTTCCATCTTTTCCCCAGCAGAATCTTCTGCATCTTCGTCTCAGTCATCACGTTTTTATTTCCATAAAACTCCCTGTAATCCTGATAAAGCCTTTCCAGACAGAGACTGACTCCTGATGCCGAACCGTAAGGACGTTTCAGACGGTATTTCAAAAACTCTGCCACGGATACCCGGCTCTTAAACGGCATCCTCCCCTCAAAAATCCGGCATGCATACCCTGCAAGGGAAGCTTCCTTCTCTTCCTCACACATCCTCACTTCCAGCTTCTCCGGTATGACAGATTCTGCATTCCATAATCCCGGTGCCGCTTTTCGCTCCATAGAAACATCACTCTCTGCAAGATAACATCCATGCCGCCCGCATATCTGCATCCCCTGAACCTGATGGATTCTGTGCCAGTATGTTTCCCCATATGCTCTCCTGTCTTCCTTTACACATAACGGACAGTACCTCAATGTCCTGCCTGTCCCTCTCTGGTTCTTTGGGATGGCGAGCAGGTTATTGAAGTTCCCGTTCATATCCAGCAGTGCCCGGTAAGCCTCCTGCTTCTTCGCATCCGGCAGAAACCTCCCATAAGAGGAAAACATGGTATGCCCCAGGATGAGTTTTTCCATACCGCAGTGTTTTATCACAAGTTCCTTCACCTCCGGTCTCAGTTCATTCACAAACTCTGTGTCAGGGTTTACATATCTTTTAACATACAAATCATCCAGCGCATATCTCAGTGACAGATACCCTGATTTTGTATAATAACGGGAGAACCAGCTGTATGCCAGTTCATCCTCATACAGTTCCGGAAAAAAAGCAATCATACCGCTACCTCCTCTACCTTAAAGTGCTGTTTAAATACCTCCACGACATCCAGGTCTTCCTTCTTCGCCCTGCTGACCATTCCGGCAAGGGTTTCCTGTATTTTCGTCTCTGTCCCTTCCTGCTCCTCCGCAGATACGGACGCCCTCTCCCTGCTGTCAGAACTCTGCTTTTTCCGCTTTATGGAGGGTTCCAGGTAATCATGCAGCATACTCATACGTTTCTGATACGCCGCTTCCAGCATAGCCATATCCAGTACATCATCCCCTTCCAGAATCGCGATTTCCTGCGCGTCATGAATCAGGGATACAAGGACTGAGATATTTCCGCCGCAATGTTCAAAGAGCCATTCTGTCACCCCGGCCGATAACTCCATCCTGGTCTTCGTATACTGATAGAGGAACAGTTCCCTGCATACCTCACAGAACTCATCCCCAAACTGCATGGCTTCATACTGCAATCCCAGAGACCGTCTTGCCAGCTGCATTGCCTGTTCAAAAAAAGGTATGCTCTCCGGTGTCCCTACCATACAGATAGCGATACCGGAATTATTTATCAGCTGCGTCAGCATCCCTACCAGGGATTTCCCGTTCCTGCTGTTCACTACATTCTGTATCTCATCCACCACAAGCAGCCCGATATGGTTAAGGGAAACCTGGCTCACACTTCCAATCAGCATATCCACAGATGCCCTCGCTTTCAGTGCATTCACATAGTACTTGCTGCCAAGCACCTCATCCACCTTACGCAGGATTTCCAGCAGAAGCCCTTTTACAGAGGAATCAAACGGACACTGGACAATGATGCAGGGGGCAATCCGGCAGTATGGCTCTTCTATCTCTATCACTCTCTTTGTCATTATCAGGTCAATCGCCCGGAATACGGCAGAACTCTTCCCGATACCGGAGGCTCCGAGGATGGTGAAGGAGTCCGAGCCGCCTAAAATCCCCCTGCACCGGCCGCCCCGTATCCCCCGCTGGTTCTCATACTTCTGGTATACTGCCTGCATGGATTCTTTCTTCTGCATAGACCGTAAAAGCCCCATATACAGTTTATGGTATATCTCTACGGACATCCGGGAGGGGATATAAACGTTATAAATGTCTGACAATGCCACCAGCCGCTCCATGCTGCTTTTTTCCCATATGCAGGCAGGATATTCCGGTGTTTCCCTCAAACAGTCCAGCAGTTCTTTCCCCGTCTTCATCTCCGGCATGACATCCACAATCTTATCTCTCATTTCCTGCACCTTCTTTCATAAAGTCCACGTGTCTCTTCCTCTGTTCCCTCTGCCTGGTCTTCCGTATGTTCTTTATCTTTGTGTCTCCGGTATGTACCGCATTCCCGGCAATGTTCTGTATATGCATTGCCAAATCAATCTTTGCCTGCAGGTTCCCGGCAGAGGCATCCTTTATCATTTCATTACAGTCTGCCTTTAACTTCTCCACTTCTGCGATGTTTTTCTCACAAAACCGCCTCTCTATCAGGTCAAACCTCTGATAAGCCCCATCTTCAAGCAGCCATACATGGCTCACATCCTCCGGATTGTATGCAACCACAGCCTCGCCGCCCTTTAAATATCTCTCTGTATATCCGCCTGCATGGTAACGCATTCCTTTTACCTTTAACCCTGACCGCATAAATCTTCCCGTTGTCCTCGGCAAAAGGGTCTGTATCAGTTCTTCCCTGGAAACAGCAATCAGGTTGGCCCCTTCTTTGTGCTTTCCCCATCCAAAGACAGAAGACGCAAACGGCTGGACTCCCTCCTGCAGCATTTCTTCCGTATAAGGGAAATTTTCCAGAATCCTCTGGGAATTATAATACAGGATACATCTGAGGATGACAGTTTCAAAATCACGCATGGTCAGGCAGGCATCTTTTCTGTAATCATGCGCTCCCCTCTCCCTGTAATCCGGCTCTATCACACCCCTGCCCTTCAGGTGCTTCTTATACTCTGACTGTATCAGGTCAAAGAATTTCTCCACCTGTCCTTTTAATTCCGGTCTGTATGCCGGGAGGTTCTGTATGGTCACACCAAGCTCTGTAATCTGCCCGAAGTTCTCAGAGGTATATTCCGTTCCCATATCTGTCAGCATCAGCCCCGGCAGACAGTCACAGTCCCACTGCTCCCTTTCTATCAGGATGCCGAATCTCCTGCACCACTCCTTTTTATCCGCAGCCACATTTAACATCAGGTTCCTCAGGGAATACACGCCGCCCTCCCACAGCAGGCTGTATCCATAACAGAAGGAGGTATATGCATCCACACATGCCAGGAGAATCGGCCTCCCCACCAGATGTCCGGCATCATCTACCAGGTAGATATCGCAGACGGTTCCATCCAGCATCCCTGCACCTACCGAACAGAACTCCTGCACTCCGTCCCCCAGCAGGGGGCGGTGGTTCCTCTGGTAATCCTTTAACCCGTTTCTGGAGATATAGTATGTCTGCAGTTTCTTCGTCTTTTTATAGAAATACCGTAACTGATGGATGGACGGGTAACGGTCTTTCAGTTTTCCGTTCCGGTCACAGTACCTCTCTTTCAGCATCAGGGTATAGACCGTGGAAAGGCTCTGTTTTTCCCTGGTATAGTAGAACTTGTTCAACGCCCAGCGCATGTTCTTTTCATCCTGTGTCAGTTCCCTCTGTTCCTGCTTCTCCCTCGGCGCCAGCACCGCGATATCCTGATATGCCAGATATAACCCCAGATAATTTTTCACCGTGTTCTGGCTGACCTTATACTTTTCTGCGGCATCTGCAATCCGTAAACTCCTCTGCTTTTTATCCCCCACACAGGGCAGGATGCCTGAAATGACAGTGAATCTCTCATGCATGGTCTGTCTGGCAGAGGCAGACATCTCTTCCGGGATATCCCGCTCCATCTCCCCCACGAACTCTTCCTCTGAGATTTCCACACCGTCCTTTATCTCTGGCAGACTTATCCACTTTGGCATCCCCATCTTTACACAGTCTATGACCAGCGCCTTCTCCTCTTCTGCATCCAGTATCCTTAAAATCCTGTCCCCAAGTCTGATTATCCTGCAATCCCTATTTTTCTTCATCTGTCACAATCCCCCAGTCTGTGATACCCCGTCTTGTCCAGTACTCCCTTGATGCATCCAGTAACTTCACAGTCATTGGCTTCTTTAAGAATCTCCGTTCCACACACTCCCTGACCATCAAATCACCATTCTGTTTCTCACAGACAAAATCCGAACTGTATTCCCCGGCTTCCAGACCGGGCAGCATCACATTGCATTGAAATTCAATTATGCTGTCTTCCTGTTCCAGTCTCTCTGCATATGCCAGCTGGATTGCCCCATACGTCCTCACCACCTCCTTACACTTTTTCATCTGCCTCTTCTGGCATCGTCCCTTGAAACCTTTTTTAATCATACCAACTTTCTTCCTTTCCCAGAAATGTTCCCAAATCTGACATTATCCTCCCAAAAACAGGATTATCACATCGTTTCTTTTCCCAAAACCGCATTCCGGAATCCCCAAAAACCTAAAAAACGTTGATTTTAAGCCAATCTTTTCCCAGAACCAGAATCCCAAAAACGGCTTTTTCCTTTTTCTCCATGTCCCTTCGCACACCCACTTTGCATTTTTTTAGCAAACTCACTTGTAAAAACTTCCCTTTCCGGCCCTTCCGGGATACTGCACTATTTTTACTTTTTTCTTTCTGCCTTTTTCTCTCAGCGATGCATACAACACCAGGTTCTTTTCAGGCATACTTTTGATAAGATTCTTTTGTAACTTTTCTCTCAGAGCGGCTGGAATCGGCTTATTTACTGCATTTTCTCCGGGTGTGGAGTTCTTTAAGGTTTCTTTTTTTCTCTTCTTTCAGGACTGAAAAAGCCCTGCATCAGGATGGTCTCTGATGCAAGGCTTCTAATTTTTTTCTCTATGTTTTTATGTCTTTTTTTGATGTTTTCTCGGGTGCTCCGTATGGCTCGGATTTTCTGATTCTTACAAAGGGGATTATCAAAAAAGTGCCAAAGAGGAGTGCCAAAAAATATAGAGCAGAAACCTTATGCCTGCATTATACAGCATTCTATCCAGCATTTCAATAAAATTAACAGCACTTATCCCGCATACTCGGATGCCGTGCTACTTTTCTCCTATAAGCGGAATCATCCCTTCTTCCGAAACAATCTTCCCCAGATACAAGATAAGCTGTTTCCGTAGCAGTGATTTCAAGATGGTAGCCCGCATGCATTGCTATCTCCTGATTATATCGTTCACCGTTAATTAATTTCTTCATAGTATTTAACCCTCCTATATGTCTTCCTCATGACATTGTAGCCACATGCTTACTTCATTACATTCTTGATATTTCACTGTTATCCAGCAGGAATGTTTTAGATTCATGCTGCATCGTCCTCTGGAATCGGTATGCTGGTCAGCATGAGCCTCCAACTGGTTCCGTAGTGAGTAATACCCCAGATATACATATCTAATTCCTTGTTCTCCTTTACATCTTTATCGAGCAGGGAGGATTAAACTTTCCTCCCTGCCATATTCAAATCTTGTGACCGCATTACTAAACAGGTTTTTAAAGACTACCACCTAATTTGCTTTGCTGATGGCTCCAGACCGCTGCTTCCTTTAGTAATTTCATAGCTTCCTGTTCTTTTTCCTTTTCAACACATTCCCTCAACTTTACAAGCGATTGTGATTCATCAGGATATTTCGTTGACAGACTGGTCAGCAATTTATCAAAATCTGCGTTAGATGCCTGTATCACTTCCAGTTCCTGTCTACACTTTGTTAGTACCATCTTCCAGTACTCATTTCTAAGGTCTTCTGCCGTTATTAGCTTTGGTGGAAATGTAGGTGTTCTTACAAAATCCAGCATTCGTTCATACAAAATGTTTTTTTCCGCTTCTTCTCTCATCTGCTGACTCTTTGCATACAAAGCCTCATGTGCAGAAATAATCTTACAATATCCTTTCTCAATATCTTTTTCAGATTTCATGCCTGAAACAGAGTTAAAGACTTTTCTTAATTCTCTCATAATGTTCTTCTCCTTACATCATATTTTATGTGGGGCAGGGAGAAGCCAATTCTCCCTGCTATATTTGGATAGGTTTTGTAGTTATGTGTTGTTACTCTTCGCACTCTCCGAACAGTTCAATGTAGTCATCCACATCCATATGTTCTTCCACCCAGTCCCTTGCCTCATCCTCAGACAACGGAATGATTTTTTCACCATCTGTATAACCGCATCCCTCAACATACTTTGCATATTTGGTCATTGCGCCACCTTCACCATAGAGGAAAAACTCCTTCGTTCTCTTCTGATATAACTCCTCTTCAAGATAACGGAAATCTCGTCTACTCATGGTGTCAGTACGGTATCTGCCGATATAAGTTGCAGTTTCAGTGTTATACATTTTTCCTTCAATTATTTTCTTCATGATATTTAATCCTCCTTAATCTTGAGGCTGGTATCCTCCTCACAGGACTCAGATACCGCCTCGTATGTTTTTATCATCACAGCGTTACTGTCATATGCTTTAGAAATCCTGCTGTTTCACCGGCTCTGACCGGTTTCTATGCCGCCCCATTTCTGTTCCTGAAAGCCTCCATGCTCCTTTTTTTCTCCTCCTCCGCCATTCTATACAGAGAACCGGCATGTTCATTCTCAAATGTGCGGATATTGGTTTCCAGAATATGTTCCAGCCAGCACCACTGGTCTATCGTCAGGGAAAATCTGTTTCTGACCTCATCCGTCCGCTCCTTTGCAATAACATTTAAGAGTCCATTTTCCAACTGTACGACCGGAGCATAGAAGTTTACTATTTCAATTTCTATCGGTCTCTCTGCTCCCGGATTCCAGCGGATGTAAATACTATAAACAAAGCACTTATCACCTTTTTTCCTGCGGGTCAGGGGTCTCAGTTCTGCCCGGTAGATTGTCTCTGTCTCCACACAGCCCTTCTGTGCTTCCTGCTGGTTTAATCTTCCTTCATGATAGAGCTGTAACGCTGCCTCGATTGCCTGAATCTGTACTGCATTCCTTGGATATGCGGCCAGGTTCTGCTTCAGCCACTGTACCTGGCTCTTTAACAGGTTCTCACCCTTTGCCCCATCCTCTGCCAGGGCTGCCGCAGGGGTCTTGCCCTTTAACTTACCTGCATTGATGATTGTTGTGTAAGCCGGGCTCTCTGAGACTCCTTCGCTGACCGGTCTGGCAGTCAGCAGATGTTTCATTTTAAGGTCGTGTACCCTCTCAAAGATTCCTGGTATCTCTCTCACCGGGATGTTTGCGGTGGTTGCTTTCTTATCGGCACTGATGATAACAAAATTGAAGCGGCTGAACGTCTCGTGATGGAAAGTCAAGGGCTCGCTACCATCCTTGCACTCTGGACGGGTAAGCTCGTTTAAAACAATAAATGTCTGGTTCTGTACTATGCTGTAACATTCTTTTGGGTTCTTCATTATTTTTTCTCCTTTTCATTAAAATCTGGGGGAATATCTATTTTCCTATGTAAATCCCCTGTATATGATTGCTGCGGCTGTAACTGCCGCTTATAAAAGTCTGTGGACAACTATCTGTCTATGTTTTCATAAGGCATATCCTCCTTTTCATCTTCTGATATCAGTATGCTGGTTTTTCAGCAAGAAAGTTTCTCCCGGGAGAAAAAACTTTAATTTTTTCTTGCTGTATCTACTATGCTTAAAATTCTATGAGAAAATGATTTTTTTGCGGATTTTTACGCAGGCAGGGATTTTCCGGATTGTCCGGAGTCTGGAAATGCAGTACAATAAGGGCAGAGAATCTATGAAGGAGGATTTCAGACATGAAGAAAAAGAATTTGCTTCTTATGTTACTGGCTGTGATGGCTCTGCTTCTCATACCGGTATCAGTACAAGCTGCGGCAGCCAAGCCAGGCACAGTTAAGTTGTCAAGTATTAAAGCCACTGATTATAATAAAATTAATATCAAGTGGAAAAAGGTTTCCGGGGCGACGAATTATATCGTATACTACAAAAAAGCCGGCAGTGGTAAATGGGTTAAGGTAAAAACGGTAGACAGTACCAAATCCAGTTATACCCACACTTCCTCCAAAAAATATCCAATTGTGGTTGGTCAAAAGTATACGTATACTGTTAAGGCGTATAATAAGAAGACTAAAAAGGCCGGAAACTATAATACAAAAGGATTGACTGCCAAAGCGTTACCTCAGAAAGTTATCCTGAGCGAAATTACCTTAAATTCAGATAAGACGCAGCCTATCATTTCATGGAAAAAGGCTTCTGGATGTACGGATTATATCATTTACAGAAAGACAGGAAACAATAGCTGGGAGTATCTCGTGACAGTTCCATCATCAAGGTTAATGTTTGCAGATTCAAGCCCGATTGAAGGCAGTGTTAATTACTATACAGTCAGAGCATATTACAGTCCAACAAGAACATATGGAAAATATAATTCTACTGGATTAAGCATTAAAGTACCAAAAGAAAACGGGGGTTCTGTTTCAAAACCTACTCCTACTCCGGTTCCAGATGAGCCCGAATATACGGAAGAACAGTTTGCAGCTGAAGTTTTCAGGCTGACCAATCTTGAGAGAATCAAATATGGTGAACCGCAGGTTCAGTATAATGAAGATTTACACAAGGCAGCTATGCAGCGCGCGAAAGAAATATCTGTTAAATTTTCGCATACAAGACCTGATGGAACTGATAGTACATCAATCCTTAGCGAATATGGAATCCCGGACTACAATGGAAGCGAAAATATCGCTGCAGGATATACATGTCCGGAAGATGTAATTGAAGGTTGGATGAATAGTCCAGGGCATCGCGTTTCATTACTGAATACATATTCAACACATCTTGGCGTTGGAGTATACTATTCAAATGACAAGTACTATTGCGTACAGGAATTTACCGCTTACGGGAAGAAGGAAAAACTGACAATTGATGCCAATGGCGGATATTTTCCTACGCTAAACAATGTTAGTGTTTATGATATGTATTTTTATCATGGGACGAAACTAAAATACGAGAGAGACTTACCAAAACCAGTAAGAGATGGTTATATATTTGTATGTTGGGAAGATGAGAATGGATGCCGATATTCAGGTAGACAAATTGGAAACGATATGACATTACATGCAATATGGAAATAAATTACAATAACATTTAACTTGCTTAAACAAATAAAGAGGACAGCTTGAAAACTGCCCTCTTTATTGTCTTATTTTTTATGTTTTATGTTTCTGCCTCTTTGTTTTTTGTTTTTTCGTTTTGCTAAGTACAAGCCCAGTACTTATCGCTATAACAATTCCAAATCCTGCAAATCCATACTTCCATGTACCGCTATCGCCAGTCATCGGCATTTTAAACGTCGCATTATTTGTGATTTCAAAAAGACATTCGTAAAAATACCATTTTCCTGAATAATTAACGTCTTCTTTTGCAGATGTAAAGTCCACATTTCCATATGCATTTGCTTCCTGTTCTGTCATTGTCATAGGTACCGTTACAATGATAGGTTCCTTTAGTAATGAATTTCCATCAAGGGTTTTTATTTCTGTAATTTGATATGTTCCCTGGTCAAGGTTGTCAAAAAATACTTTACCATCTGCATCGGTGTGTCGTACCGTTTTCTCTCCTACATTTAAAAGTCGTTTAAAGTTCGGATGCTTCTTAGATGTTGGCTGGATGGCTGCTTCAAGGATTAGCATTATCATCGTCACCATCAAGGGCTTCAGCCTGGCAGAGTGACCGGCAGGCGCTGACAGGATGCTGACAGGCAGAACAGCCCGGATGAACCGGCAGGACACGCGGAAGGATACTGGCGAATGATGTTCTATCAGAAGGATACTGCGGGACAGTCCTTAGGACTGCCCGTTCCGGGTTAATCCCTGCCGGCAGGTGGTCAGGCTCTGTATAAAAAGATTAGCTGCCGGCCGGGGATATCGGCAGAGCCGGCAGGTGGTTCTCTGCCAGCACATCCCGACTGATTCTTATACGGGCACTCTATACCTGACCGGCTGCAATAACTTTCCCTTCCATCAATACCTCCAGCCTGCCAGTACTCAGATATTGCACGGCTTACACAAAACTTACATTTCCACTATAATCCCCACGGCATCCAAACCCCTCTTTTTATTATGCAATATATCTAATTTATAATCCTTTTATTCAAATATAATTATATATTATATATAACAAATATCTATATCTTACTAAATCTTACAAACTTACAGGATTTTCCAACATACACTGACCTATAGAAAAAGTTTTTGATGAAAAAAATATTATACCCTTCTCCATAACAGCAATCACTTATGGAAAACTTTGTAAGAATCCCATCCGGAGCCCGCAAGTGCCCTGTTTATGCGGCTTTTCGGGCTTCCGAGCTCTTACAGCAGCCTGTAAGCCTTCTGTATGTTTCTTATAAATCCCTGCATCAAAACAGAGAGCCCGTTTCCAGGCTCTCCGCTCTTATCCTCCCTATCAGTTATCAAATGGACAATCCCCGTTACCAAATGAGGCATCACAGGAATCCTTGTCGGCCTTCTTCATCTGAATCACATGCATCCGGTTCCCCTTCGCCAGGCAGGAAGAATACACATTTTTTGTCAGGTTCCCGTTCTTATCCTTATCAATCATGCCTTTTCCATCCAGATATTCCAGAAAGGCCTTCACATCATCCACACCAGCCTCTTCTGCCAGTTTCCTCAGGACAGACGGGATAATCCCAATCTTGTTCGTTGCGCTGTCGTAACGTCCCCAGTAATTCTGCGGCGGGAAATCTGTATTCATACCAAGGCCTTCAAATTTGCTTCCATTTGTCATCACAGTGTCCATCAGAGTCTCATAGAATCTTTCGTTCTGGTCTGCCAAATCCTTGTCTGTCATCCATCTCACCGC
>ERZ1026866.1665-NODE-1665-length-10960-cov-93.616048_pt1 | contig 10960 bp, 8 predicted proteins | sample MGYA00380163_ERZ1026866 | MGnify/ENA primary metagenome ERZ1026866 (study PRJEB33269, sample SAMEA4719799) | human gut metagenome | biome: human-associated habitat; feature: organic feature; material: feces | place: Cameroon | collected 2013-10 ...
AACTTGGCGTTTTATTTTGTATTGTCTTCGATTATTCCTATCTTTGCACCAAAAATTAAAGTATGACTTCATCTGAGTTTATAAATAAGTTTAAGAGTAAGTATCTTTGGGGAAATCTCGGCGCCATGGTTCTGGTGCTCGTGTTGCTCTGTGTCGGTGTCAAGTTTGGCATCGATATCTATACCCATCATGGTGAGGCCATCCGTGTGCCTGACATCAGATACAAGAATATTGATGATGCCACCCACATCCTCGATGATGCGGGGCTGGAAATCGTGGTTACGGATACGGGATACGTGAGATCCCTGCCTGCCGACTGCATCCTGGAGCAGAGTCCTGCCTTTGGCGAACTGGTGAAATCGGGACATATCATCTATGTCACCATCAATTCCGACCATTCGCCTCGTATCACCATTCCGGATGTCATCGACAACAGTTCCTTGAGAGAGGCGATGGCTAAGCTCACTGCTATGGGATTCAAACTGGGACCTCCGCAATATATTCCTGGTGAAGAAGACTGGGTGTATGGCATCCTGGTAAAGGGTAGGCATGTGGTAGCTGGCGACAAGGTTTCCATCGACGACATGCTCATCATACAGGTGGGTAACGGACAGCGTGACGCTTCCGACTCCATCGACGAGATTGATCCGGTATATCACGGCGAAGATGACGTGATGGAAGGCGAGGGTGATGGAACCACGGGTGATGTGGACAACTTCGAGGTGGTTCCTGGTACGGAACCTACTGAACCTGCTCCTTCGCATGAACACCAGCCGAACGAAGTGGTGGAGTAGGAGAAGTGAAGAGTGAAAAGTGAAGAGTGAAGAATTCAATAGTAAGTACGAATGATTTTTTTAGATTATATAAATAATAAGGTATATGCTCCTGTAAAGGATGACTTCGGGTTTGATGATGCAGGAGATATGGATGAACTTGATGACGAAATCCAGATGGATGAAGGCGGAGCTGCACAGGCTGGCGATGGAGGCGACGACCTCTATGAGCATTGGAAAGTGCAGGTGGATGCCAACCAGGATCCGGTTCGTATAGACAAGTATCTGGCGGACAAGATGGCTTATCAGAGCCGCAACCGCATTCAGCAGGCTGCAGATGCCGGATTTATCCACGTGAACGGCAAACCTGTGAAGAGTAACTACAAGGTTCGCCCTAACGACCTGGTTACCCTGATGCTCGACCGTCCTCGTCATGAGACAAGTATCAAGCCTGAGGAAATCGACATCAATGTGGTGTATGAAGACGACCAGCTCATGGTCATCAACAAGGAGGCAGGTATGGTGGTGCATCCGGGTGCTGGAAACTTCCATGGCACCTTGATTCAGGCTGTGGCGTGGCATCTGAGAGATATGCCTGAGTTTGATGCCAACGACCCGGAGGTGGGTTTGGTTCATCGCATAGACAAGGATACCAGCGGCTTGCTCGTGGTGGCAAAGACTCCAACGGCAAAGACGGCTTTGGGAAAGCAGTTCTTCAACAAGACTACCCATCGCAGCTACAATGCCCTGGTTTGGGGAAACATCGTGGAAGATGAGGGACGCATCGAGGGCAACATCGGTCGTGACCCTAAGAATCGTCTCCGCATGAAGGTGTTCGACCCGGATAGCGGCATCGGCAAGAGTGCGGTGACCCATTATAAGGTGTTGGAGCGATTCGGTTACACCACTTTGGTGCAGTGCATCCTGGAAACAGGACGTACCCATCAGATTCGTGCCCACATGAAGCAGATTGGTCATCCGCTCTTCATGGACGAGACCTATGGTGGAGCCGAAATCCTGAGAGGTCAGCGAAGCAGCAGTTACAAGGCGTTTATCCAGAACTGCTTCAAGCTCTGTCCACGTCAGGCACTTCATGCCAAGACACTCGGCTTTGTTCATCCAACAACCAAGGAGCAGATGGACTTCGACAGCGAGTGGCCTGAAGATTTCAGTAAGTTAATAGAAAAGTGGCGCGGCTTCATTGCAGGCACCACACAAGATACATTCAAAAATATTTAGTGATTATGGAAAATAGCAAGAGAACGATAGCCATCGTATGTGGTGGTGATTCTTCTGAGCACGACGTATCATTGCGCTCAGGTCAGGGTTTGTATTCTTTCTTCGACAAGGAGCGTTATGATATCTATCTCGTCGACGTGAAGGGCACTGATTGGCACGTGGCCTTGGATAATGGTGAGACTATTGAGATTGACAAGAACGACTTCTCGTTTGTAAAAGACGGCAAGCATGTTTACTTTGATTATGCTTATATCACCATCCACGGACAGCCTGGTGAAAACGGCGTGATGCAGGGCTACTTCGACCTCATCCATCTGCCATATTCTACCAGCGGCGTGCTGGTAGAGGCACTGACCTTTGATAAGTATGTGCTCAACAACTATCTCCGTGGCTTCGGAATCAACGTGGCTGACAGTATCTTGCTTCGTCGTGGTGAGGAGTATGATGAGGATGCCATTGCCGAGCGCATCGGTATGCCTTGTTTCGTGAAGCCAGCAGCCGACGGCAGCAGCTTCGGTGTGAGCAAGGTGAAGAATGCCGACCAGTTGGCTCCAGCCCTCCGTGTGGCTTTCATGGAGAGCAACGAGGTGATGATAGAAGGCTTCCTTGATGGTACCGAGATTTCTCAGGGTATCTACAAGACAGCCGAGAAGACCGTAGTTTTGCCAGCTACTGAGGTGGTAACCAGCAACGAGTTCTTCGACTATGATGCCAAGTATAATGGTCAGGTGCAGGAAATCACTCCAGCCCGTCTCTCTCCAGAGACAGCAGAAGAGGTGGCAAAGACCACATCCCGCATCTACGACATTCTCCATGCCAATGGTATCATCCGCATTGACTACATCATCTCTAAGGATAAGGACGGTAAGGATAAGGTGAATATGCTGGAGATTAATACCACTCCGGGTATGACCGCTACTAGCTTCATTCCACAGCAGGTGCGTGCTGCAGGTCTTGACATCAAGGACGTGCTCAGCGACATCGTGGAGAATCAGTTCTAGAAATTATAAATCGAATATATGGTTCTGCGACTTTCTCGCAGAGCCATATATATTAAAAGGTATATATTATGAAGATTCCTCAAGAATTTGATACCATTCGACCTTGGGAGCCAGAAGACCTTCCTGAGGTGTTCGACCGTTTGCTTTCAAACGATCAGTTCAAGCAAGTACTTGCTTATCTTTATCCACAAGTTCCTTTTGAGATGATTGCCCAGAAGTTGAAGGCTTGCAAGACCAATCTCGACTTCCAGTTGGCTTTCGCCTACGATTTTGTTCAAGGCATCCTGAAGAAGGCTGTAACGGGTTGTGAGATGGATTGCGCAGCCATCGATAATACCCGCAACTATACCTTCATCAGTAACCATCGTGATATCGTGCTCGATTCAGCAATCCTCGATGTAATGCTTATCGACAATGGCTTCAAGACCACCTGCGAGATTGCTATCGGAGATAACCTCCTGTCGCTTCCTTGGGTGAAGGACCTGGTACGTGTCAACAAGGCGTTTATCGTGGAGCGTGCCTTGAGTATGCGCCAGATGCTCGTGTCGAGCAAGCGTCTTTCCGATTACATGCATTTTGCCATCAAGGAGAAGAATGAGAATATCTGGATTGCCCAGCGAGAGGGTAGAGCCAAGGATAGCAACGACCGCACCCAGAAGAGTATTCTGCAGATGATGTCGATGGGTGGAGAAGGCAGTATCATCGAACGCTTGAAGCAGCTGCATCTTGTACCTCTGTCTATCAGTTATGAGTACGACCCATGTGATTTCCTGAAGGCAAAGGAGTTCCAGCAGAAGCGCGATAATGCAGACTGGAAGAAGGGACCTATGGATGATTTGGTAAGCATGCAGACCGGTATCTTCGGCTATAAGGGTCATGTGCATTATCATGCAGCTCCATGTCTTGATGAGTATCTCGATTCTCTGGATCCTGATACACCTAAGCAGGAACTGTATAATAAGGTGGCAGCTTATATCGATGAGCAGATATTCAAGAACTACCGCCTCTATCCGGGCAACTATGTAGCCCTGGATCTTCTGGAGGGTTCTGATGCGCATCAGACAGAATATACTGCAGAAGAAAAAGCTAATTTTGAAAGATATATGGAGGGGCAGCTTGCTAAAATTGACCTTCCTGGTAAGGATGAAGCATATTTGAAGGAGCGATTCTTAACCATGTATGCCAATCCGGCACGCAATTATTTGGCTGTAAATAAATAAAGTATGGATAAACAAAAAAGTCCGAGCCTTCATAGGCCCGGACTTTTTTTGTTTATCTGAATTGTTCTGCTTCCTGTTTCAGTGCCTGTTCGATGCCAATGGTATTGAAAGGTACAGGACCTCGGCTCAATTCCGGGATGTTGAAACTCTTCAGGCAGTCGTCGTAAAAGGTCGGCTCCTTTTGTGGGAGTACAAATGGCTTGTGGGCCTTGCCTTGCCGGTCGATATAGCAGAAGTAAGGTTTGCCGTAGATGCCATCATCCCGTTTGCTGATGAAGACAAACCATCTACCGGTATGTGACCAGCAGTGATAGGTGTCGCTCTTCTTGCTGTTCACAATGTTGAGGCTGTCGGTCTTGCCTGTCTGTAAATCCAGCATATAGAGGTCTGACTCTGTGTGCCAGGCTGGGAAGGTACCGTAATCCAGGACCGTGAAGAGACAGAATCTGCCGTCAGGACTGAGCTTAGGATGACATACGGAACGGGATGAGTAGAGGGTGTCTATTCTTTCTCCAAATCTGCCATTTCCCTCATTGAAGGGAATGCGCACCAAGGCATATTTCAGATTTTTCAGATTCTTGTCGGACAGTTCCTTCTTGTTGGCTGCACAGTAGTAGATGTATTTGCCGTTGGGCGAAAAGGTGGGAAAAGTCTCCAGACGGCTACTGTCGCTTGCCAGTGGTGATGAGATGATGTGGTTGTCGTTGAGGTCGGCCACATATATGCTGCTTGCCGTATCATATACTTCCAGTCGCTTGTCGGTATTGATATTGAAATCTCTCACCATTGTATTGGTTGAATAGGTGAGATATCTGCCCGAAGGATTGAAACTGTAATATATTCCAGGTGAAGCCATGCCCTTGCCTTGCAGGTTGAGTTTTCTCAGTTTACCGTTGCGGTTGAGTATGGTACCTCCATTTTCTCCTCTTAGATAGATGATGCTGAGATTCGCGTCCTGGTTGCCATACGCATACGTGTTCATCTTGAGATTTTTAATCAGGGTGTAATCGGCGATTATCTTTTCATCCCAGTTCTCTATACAGCGTTGTTTTGTTTTGGTCTTACTCCATACATCATAGGTTGGTTCTATGAGCTGATAGGTAAGATACGAGTCGATGCTGTCGTTCACCACTTGCCAGGTAAAAGGTCTGAAGGCTGTCCATTTTCCTTCATCGCTCTTGGAATATATCTGCACCTTGATGTTCTTGCCAGCTGCCTTCGCCAGGAAATATTTCCACTCTTTTAAGTCGAACTTCAGATTTTGGCTATTGCTGGTAGCCGTCAGAGTATTTTCTGCATCATCCTCATCTGCTCCTTCTATGGTGAGTATGGTCTCTATGTTGCAGAGATGCTTGTTTCGAATCTCGAAGTTGAGCGGTGCGATGTTCACGGGAATGGTAACATCGGCATAGTCGGGATACATATTGGGCAGATGGTTCACCTGCTCCGCATTCTCGTGAGTTTGGGCGCATGAGGCGAACAGAAGGAGTCCTGCCAGGGTGCTATTTAGAATGTTCTTGTGTTTCATCTTACTTGCTTTATAAACTGGTTGTTGTTGTCTTACTGCTCAAGTCTGATGTTCTTGCGCTTGTCGAGATACGTCTGCAGTATGGCTTTCTCTTCTGCACTGGCGTTTTTGCCGAGAGAAGCGAAAATGCGGTCGGCCCATCTTTTCCAGACGAATGTCTTTTGAAGAATACGAAGATATTTGCGGGTGGCGGCATAATTTCCTCTCACCAGATTGATTTCTGCAAGTCGCTTCACCATGCGGATGTTGCGGCAGTTGGGGGAATATATGTTTCCCAGCATGGCTGCCCGTTCGCAGAAGGTCATATCGTCTAGAACCCAGTATAGTTCATTCAGTGCATGGATGGTGAGCAGGGAAGGGTTGGCTTCCAATGTCTCAAAGGTACCGATGTCTTTGTTGGGGTACTTATTTAAGGAAGCAGGCTGACTGCGAAATTGTGCCATAATGAGGTCATGGTAAAACTTCATGTACTGGTTCGGGTTCTTATCCTTTTCAACCATGTTGATTACCCGGTTGTAGTTGCCAAAGTAGTATTCACAATCCACAGCGAGTGTCCTTTCTTGGTCTAATTGTGGTTTTACCAATTTGCCTATACCCGGATACGTATAGATGGTTTGGAAATCACAGAAGTAAAGGCGTTTGCAGAGCATGAGCAGGAAGAAGGTAATCACCAGGGCGGTCAGGCAATAGTAGGAGCCTGCTTTCATGATGTTGACGAGGCAGCCTGTGAAGACCAGCGCGCCGTAAATCCATACGCCGTATCCGAAGAACCAATGACATACGAAAATTGATATGACGATGCTGAATGCTGAGATCCAGTTCGGAAGTCTCATGCGATGCAATGTAGGATTATTTTCGTCCATCTTTTCTATCTTGTAGATCAACTTTCTGGTGCTGACAAGTATTGTGGTGCTGACACAGAATACGCTGGCACCACCGGCTATTGCCAGAATGCTGCTCAGACGGTAGTCGTAGTCAAAGCTGAAGCATACCAGCAGCGTCATCACGACGAATGCCGCAAGGTTGGGTAGCCATGTACCCTTGATATCTGCCTTTCTTACCGCACATTTGATGTTATGCCCGGCGAGAAGGATGCAGAGGGTAAGAATGGTTGCCCCCATAAAGCGATAGAGATAGAACTGTGTGAGAAAATCACCAGCCATACATGCCAGCCAACCTGGTTTTTCCAGATAGGTGGTAAGATAATCCCATGATGCCAGGAACAGCTGGTTCTGCTCCTGGTAATACAGATGATAGGGATAGCAGAATTGGAAGAAAGCAAAACATGCTATTGCCCCAAGCATATATATGATGAATATGCAAAAGCTTTTTAGATTACTATTCATAATTTGATAAGTTTGGTTATTGCAAAGGTAGAAAAAAAATATAAGATTAGATAATAAAAATGCAGAAATTTGCTTGCAAAGAGTAAATTTCTGCATTTTTATTGTTTTTTACAATGATTCGAGCATGCGCTTGATTACAACCTCGGCTGAAATCTCACGGTTGGCTGCCTCTGGAATCACCAGACTGTTCTTGCTTTCGATGACATCATCGGTAACAATCAGACCGCGGCGAACTGGCAGACAGTGCATGAAGCAACCATCATTGGTCCAGCTCATGTGCTCCTCGTCGATGGTCCAGCTCATATCCTTGCTCAGAATTTCGCCATACTGTGCTGGGTCTTTCACGCCCGGACAGCTCCAGTTCTTGGCATAAACGAAGTCTGCACCTTCCAGCGCCTTCTTCTGGTCGTACTCCACTTTGGCATTACCTACGAACTTAGGGTCAAGCTCGTAGCCCTCAGGGTGAGTAACCACGAAATCAACATCGGCTGCATTCATCCACTGGGCGAATGAGTTTGGCACAGCCTGTGGCAGGGCACGGCAATGAGGAGCCCAGGTCAAGACTACCTTAGGACGAGCCACCTTCTTATGCTCCTCAATGGTGATGAGGTCGGCGAATGCCTGGAGTGGGTGAACGGTGGCAGTCTCCATGGCGAAGACTGGGCGGCCGCTGTACTTCACAAACTGGTTTACGATAGTCTCGGCGTAATCGTAGTCACGGTCTTTCAAACCGGCAAAGCTGCGCACACCGATAAGATCGCAGAAGCTACCCATCACTGGGATAGCTTCCAGCAGATGTTCGCTCTTGTCGCCATCCATGATGACGCCACGCTCTGTCTCCAGTTTCCATGCACCGGCGTTCACGTCGAGCACGATTACATTCATGCCCAGGTTCATCGCAGCCTTCTGTGTACTCAGTCGGGTACGGAGACTGTTATTGAAGAATATCATCAGCAAGGTTTTGTTCTTGCCCAACTCCTGATAACCGAAACGGTTTGCTTTCACTTCCTGTGCCTCGGCGAGCGCTGCTTTCAAGTCGCCAAGGTCTTCAACATTAAAGAATGTCTTCATTGTTATTTCGTTTTTTGTTTGTTATTTCTAATATAATGCTATTGAATTCTTCACTCTTCACTTTTCGTTCTTCACTTCCTTGTCTGTCCCTGACCTGTAATCAACCACTTGTAGGTGGTAATCTCTTCTAGCGCCATTGGTCCGCGGGCTCCAAGCTTTTGGGTGCTGATGCCAATTTCTGCGCCCAGTCCGAACTGTGCGCCATCGGTAAAGCTAGTTGGAGCGTTTACATAAACGCAGGCTGCATCTACCATTGCCTGGAACTTCTTCTGGGTTGCTTCGTTATTGGAAACGATGCTCTCGCTGTGTCCGCTTCCGTAGGTGGCGATATGCTCGAGTGCCTCATCTTCCGAAGCCACGGTCTTGATACCCATCTGCATGCTGAGCCATTCGGTGTTCCAGATGCTCTTCATGTTAGCATCAGTTTCCTTCATCTTCGCTTCGCTTTCCTCTGCCTTATATAATAAGGTGTCAGGATAGTGCCCCTTTAATGCCTCGTAGGCCTTGGCATCAGCATGAATCTTGGTCTGCTTCTCGGCGAGCCCCTCGCAGAGGGCAGGGAGGTCGCTTAATCTGCTTTCATGAATCAGCAGGCAGTCGAGTGCATTGCATACGCTCACTCTTCTGCACTTGGCATTTGTGATGATGCGCTTGCCCATCTCCAGGTCGCCATCTTTATCGAAGTAGCAGTGTACCACGCCAGCTCCGGTCTCGATAACCGGCACTTTGGCAGTATCACGAACGAAGTTGATAAGCTTCTTTCCACCTCGAGGAATGCAGAGGTCGATATAGCCCACGGCATTCAGCATTTCGCCTGTAGCCTCATGGGTAGCTGGTAGAAGCGTACATACGTTTGGATTCACGCCATACTTTATCAACACCCTGTGGATAAGTTCGACACCCGCTGAGTTAGAGGCGTTTGCATCCTTTCCACCTTTCAGTACGCATGCATTTCCACTCTTGAAACAGAGAGAAAAAACATCGTAGGTTACATTAGGACGAGCCTCGTAAATCATGCCGATGACTCCGAATGGAACGGCTACTCGCTGCAGATGCAATCCGTTGTTGAGTGTCTTGTCTTTGAGAACTCTTCCGAGTGGTGAGGGCAGGGTGCTTACGTGTCTCATATCCGAAGCAATATCCTGGAGTCGCTGCTCGGTGAGTTGCAATCGGTCGTAGAGCGGGTTAGCCTTATCCATCTTAGCCAAGTCTTCTGCGTTTGCCTGGAGGAGCGCAGGAGTCTCGGCGATGATAGCGTCAGCCACCGCCTGCAGTATTTCATTACGTTGTTCATCGCTGAGCAAGCCCAGGGTCTTGCTGGCAGCCTTCACTTTTTGGAAAGTCTCTTTCAGTTCCATTTACAATTTCCTTTCTTATTTAATGATAAGATGTTATTTCGTTGCAAAGGTAAGTATAAATATTGGTAATTGCAAACTTTATGCAAGAAAAAGTGACGATTTTACATAAAAATGTATAGTTATACGGAAAATGAGATTAAAAAAGGTCAGACAGCGTCTGACCTTTTTGTAATGGTGTCTTCTAATAATTTTGATACTGCCAGAAGAATTACTCTTTATCGTTTTCTTCAGGATGAGCCATCAGATATAGTTCTTTTTGTCGTTCGATTTCTCTTCTCAAGTCTTCCTTGTCTGGCAGGTAAAGCTTGTATTTTGCAGCGAACATCTGGTCGTTTTTGGCGAGGGTAGAGTATCGTGCCACATCCGAATCGGTCTCGGTACAAAGGATGATGCCGATTGTAGGGTTGTCGTCTGGTCCTTTTTTCATCTTGTCGTACATCTGAAGGTACATATCCATCTGTCCTACATCCTGGTAAGTGATGCGATTTACCTTCAAATCGACCAAAATAAATGATTTGATGAGGTAATTGTAAAACACCAAATCGATGTAGTAGTCGTTCTCCTCGGTTCGGATATGTTGCTGGCGAGCCACGAGTGCATATCCCTTTCCCATTTCCATCAAGAATTTCTCTAGGTTGTTGATGATGGCTGTCTCCAGTTTTGATTCTGCAAGGGAAGTGTCTTCCGGTAATCCAAGGAATTCCAAGACAACTGGTGATTTGATGTATTCGAGTTTGTCTTGCTGATAAGCCTTTGTCTTGTCTTGCATCTCGTTAACGACTGGCTGCTTCTTCTTTGACATAAGAAGACGTTCATAATATAAGGTGTTGATATTGCGGTTCAAGGTTCTGAAACTCCAACCTTGCTCGAATGCCTCCTTTGCATACCATTCACGAGCCTTCTTATCTTCTACTCGTATAAGACGCTCGTAATGAGACCAAGGAAGAAGGCGTAACTCGGATTGGGCAGACTGTGTCTGACCTTTTTGGGGAAACAAAGAAGATTCAGCAGACAGTGTCTGCTGTTTTTGCTTTTTGAATTCCTCAGACAGTGTCTGATGAATTGTTAACTCTTTGAATTTCAGGTAGAATTTCTTGAAATTCATGATGTTTGTCTCCGAGAATCCTTTTCCGAATTCCTTGGTCAAAGCAGCCGAAGCAACCTCTATCACATGCTTTCCGTATTCTGCACGTGATGCTCCGTTCTGTTCCACAATACGTTGTCCTATTCTCCAGTTTCTTTCCACCAGAGAATAATTGACGGCAGCAAATGCTTTGCTGCGAGCCTTGCTGACGATGGAGCGCAAGTCGTTGACGGGCATATTGTCTTCATCGTTATATTTCTTGTTGAGTTGCTTCATGATGCTTTTATTAATGACTCAAGTTTCGCAAGTAACCTCCGGTCCCCGAAGGGGGCCAACTTTC
>ERZ1026866.1668-NODE-1668-length-10951-cov-17.256700_pt1 | contig 10951 bp, 10 predicted proteins | sample MGYA00380163_ERZ1026866 | MGnify/ENA primary metagenome ERZ1026866 (study PRJEB33269, sample SAMEA4719799) | human gut metagenome | biome: human-associated habitat; feature: organic feature; material: feces | place: Cameroon | collected 2013-10 ...
ATTTTTTCAAAAATATCTGCTCCCGCTGCAAAATGCCGGGAGCATTTTTCGTATTAGTATACAGAAGCGCTTCCAACAAAGAAAGCGCGCCGGCAGATGAATGCGAAAGGAGGTGTGGGACACTGAACCAAACAGATTTTACCCAGCTGATGCAGCAATACCAAAAACTGGTTTATACCGTTTGCCTGCAGTTTGTCCACAACCCCCACACCGCCGAGGATCTGACCCAGGATACCTTCCTTTCGGCATGGTCGTCCATTGACCGGTGCGAACCCCAATACTATAAGCAATGGCTGGTGCGTGTGGCGGCCAACAAATGCAAGGACCACCTGAAAAGCTCCTGGGCGCGCAGGGTGGAGGCACAGTCCGACGAAACGATGCCGGAACCCCGCGGCACACCGCCGCCCGGCAGCGGCCTGCAAAGCGCAGAGCCGGACCCGCAGGATGAATTTGTGCGCCAGACCGATGCCGCAGAGCTGGAAACGATGGTGCGCACCCTGCGCGAACCCTATGGCCGGGCCGCGGCCATGTATCTGCTGGACGGGCTGCCCGTGGCGGCCATAGCCCAAAAGCTGGGCCGCCCGGCACCCACTGTTCAGAACCAGCTGTTCCGCGCAAAAGCGATCCTGCGCAAACAGATCATGGAAAGGAGGCAGGAATAATGGAACAGGCAATGTTTCCACAGAACACAAACAACACCCCATTTGATAACGAAGCCCTGTTTGATGCTGAAGGCCACCTGACGGATGAAGGGCTGCACGCCCTGCAGGACGGCCGCCTGGATGAACTGGGCAGCCTGGAGGCCGCAGAGCACCTGACCTTCTGCGATTACTGCCTTGCCCGCTATACCGCCCTGATTGAATCGGTTCCCGAAAAGCTGAAACAGCCCATGCGGGACCTGATCCCCCAGGTGCAGGCCCTGATGCGGCTGCGCAGCTTCCGCATTATGACAAACCGCTATGTTTCCACGGCTGCCGCCGTAATGCTGGCCTTTGCGCTGTGGCGGTTCGGGCTTTTTGGCGGCGTTGGCACGGTGCAAAAGCCCGTCCAGCACCTGCCGGAAGCAACCCCCAACGTGACCGTAAGCCAGGCGCTTGGCGGCATGTTTGACAGCATGAGCAGCGGATTGAGCGATATGTTCAGCGGGATGCAGCTCACCATCAACAGCGGCCTGGCCCAGCTGGCTGACCCGGTTGTGCCCCGCAGCAACCCCACCAATAACGGCGGCAGCCCCGCCCACGGAGAGTGATACACTATGAAGAAAAATGCACTTTTGACCTTTATCTTTGCCTGCATCCCCGGCGCAGGGCAGATGTATTATGGATATATGAAGCGCGGCACCTCGCTGCTGGTCTACTTCTGCCTGTTCATCATGCTGGGCACCATCATTTCGCCTTTGGTGGTGGGCGTCGCCGTGGTGTATATGTTCAGCTTTTTTGACACCTATGACCTTATCCGCTACCTGGTAGCAGGGGACCCCAAGCCAGATGAATTCCTGCTCCCGCCAGATTGGCAAAAACAGTTTGGCGGTGCCAAAGCTAAAATGACCCCCAAAATGAACAAGATCATCGGCTGGTGCCTGCTGCTTACGGGCGTTTATGTGATGTATGACAGCGTGGTATGGCCGATCGTGGAAAGCATTTTTGTGCAGCTGGGCATTCATTGGAGTATGATTTACGCAATCAACGATGTAATCCCGTCCATTGTGGTAGCGGTGTTGCTGATCGTCTTTGGCGGCCGCCTGCTGGGCTTTGGCAAACATGCCCACCACAACGATACCGACGACCTGCCCCCGTACCAGGGCTGAACCGGCAAAGCAAGCAAATTTGAAAAGAAAATTGAAAAGAAAGTGTAGGGCAGGGTGCAGCACAGCACCCCGCCTGGTAGCCTGCGGCCATTTGGAATAAAAACAGCGCCGCCCGATAGCCTGACAATGATTCAACAGACAAAAGAGAAAATGGTGATTAACTATGGAAAACAATTTTAACCAGAATACCCCTGTGCCGGAGGAACCGACCCAGGATGCCAGCCAGGAAACCACCGCGCAGGCCGCGCCCGAAACGGCCCCCAAGCCCCCGGTCAAAGTGCGGCGGGTGGGTACCTTCAGCCTTGGCCTGATGCTGGTTGCCATCGGCGCCATCCAGCTGGCCCAGATTTTTATGCCGAATGTCAATGTGCTCAGTGTGGTAAAGTATGCCCCGGTGGTGCTGATCGTTCTGGGCATTGAGGTGCTGATTTACGCCGCACGCCCCGATGTAAAGATCAAGTATGACGGCATTTCCATCTTCCTCTGCATTATCATCATGCTTACGGCGGGGGCTTCCGGCGCAGTGGCCGCAGTAGCCCAGGCATTCGCCCCCGAAAACGTGACCAAGCGTGTTACCACCGAGGAACAGTACAAGAAGACTGTTCAGAAGGCACTGAGCAATATCCCCAATGCCCATGATTTTGTACATGATTATTCCATCGATGTCAACAGCGAGCACTGGTTCATGGATATGCCGGTAGGCACGATGCACGCAACGCTGTACCTGACCATGAATTACGGTGCCCAGACCACCGCCGAAGAATTTGTGCGCGACTGCATGAAGGTAATGGATGCGGTAAATGCCACGGATATCCCGGTAAAATACTATCGCTTTGATGTGGACCAGAGCAACCTGACCGATGGCGAAGTGTGGAGTGTATGGCTGGATGAGTGGGAAATGCACGGCAACCTGCAAAACATTGCGGCCCATGTTGATACCGTGTACTATGTGGACGGCGATGCCTACACCAACCTGGATGATGTGCCCAAAAAGGACGGCGATGAACTGTTGAACCGCTACATGGCCGCCTTTGGCACCAACCCGCTGACCGATTACCAAAATGAATACGGCACCGTTGAATTTGGTGATAAGCTGGAAGAGTACATGCAGGACCGCGTGGAAAACGAAGCCGGCCAGGACCTGCCGGACACCGACAGTGCCGGGGAAGCCGCAGCCAGTGAGGAAACACCCGCAGCGCAGGACGATGTGACGATGGAAGCCACTGAACCCGCAGCGGGCGCCGCGGAAGCTGCCTCTGAAAATGCAAACTGACATTTGAACAGAAATAATATATTTGTGCAACTTCGTTAAAAACGACGGAAAAGTTGACCAGATTTTTACGCCCCGCATACGCGGGGCTTGTTGTTTTTGCCCGCCTGAAATGCTACAATACCAATAAGGGCAATTTTGCCCTGTAAATGCGGCCTGCCCGGCGGCGGGATGCAAAATCAGGAGGTACCCTATGCACATCCTTAAAGGCTATACCAAGCAGGAAATCAGTTGGATGATGTACGACTGGGCCAACAGCGCCCATTCCGTTATCATTGTAACACTGCTCCCCATCTTTTTTGACACGGTTGCGGGCTATACGGCGGACAGTGTTTCCAGCATGTCCACCTGGGGCTATGCAACCAGCATCGCCATGCTGATCGTGGCGCTGGCCGCTCCGTTCCTGGGCGTGTTTGGTGATATCCGCGGTATGCGCAAAAAGCTGTTCAGCTTTTTCATGCTGCTGGGCGTTGCAGCCTGCGCGGGCATGGCGTTTACGCCTGGGATGGATTTTACCTCCGGCCCGGTGGCAGCAGGCAAGGTGGCCAGCCTGATCCTGGTTCTGTACATCGTCAGCGTCATTGGTTTTGATGCTTCCGCCATCTATTACGATGCCTTTTTGACCGATGTTACCACCGAGGACCGCATGGATAAAGTTTCCACCATGGGGTACGGCCTGGGTTACATCGGCGGCTCCACCATTCCGCTGCTTATTTTTCTGATCATGAACCTGGTTGGCGTGCCCATGCTGACCTGCCTGGCGTTTGTGTTTGGCCTGACCGCTGTGTGGTGGCTGGCGTTCAGCCTGCCGCTGCTGAAAAACTGCGAGCAGACCTCCGGCAAGCCGTATGAAAAGGGCGATGTTGCCCGCAGCATTAAGGGCGTTGGTACCACCATCAAGGAGATCATTGCCAACAAGCCGATGCTGATCTATATTCTTTCGTATTTCTTCTATATTGACGGCGTGCACACCGTCATCAGCATGGCAACCACCTATGGCACCAACCTGGGGCTGGATTCCACAGGCATGATGCTGGCGTTGCTGCTGGTGCAGATTCTGGGCCTGCCGTTCTGCCTGCTTTACATCAAGTGCAGCGAAAAGTTCGGTGCCCGCACCATGGTGGGCTTTGGCATCTGCGTGTATATGTTCATCTGCATCTTTGCGTTCTTTATGAACAGCCTGTGGCAGTTCTGGGTGCTGGCTGTGCTGTGCGCCACCAGCCAGGGCGGCATTCAGGCGCTGTCCCGCTCCATGTACGGCAAGCTGATCCCGGATAAGGACCGCTCCGGCGAGTTCTTCGGCTTCTTCGATATCTTTGGCAAGTTCAGCTCCATCATGGGCCCGGCTTTGGTCGGCGTTGTCAGCAGTGTGGTGGCAAATGGAATGCTGGGGGCCCAGGGGCTGACCGCTCAGACCGCAACGGCGGAGCAGATCAATGCTATCAACGCCCAGTCCAGCCATTACGGCATTTTGTCCATCATTATTATCATCATTGTGGGCGCGGTGCTGTACTTCGGCTTTTTGCCCAAAGCAGAGCACGCCAAGCAGTAAATTTGACAAGATATTCGATTCGCATTACAATATAGGGGTATATTCTGTTCAGGTACACCTGGGGAATATACCCCTTTTTAAGGTATATCTGAAAACAAAGAAAATGACGGATATTTCGCAAATACAGGCAGGATTTAAGGCAAAGAGCCGCAGGAATCCTTTGTGGATTCCAAGAGTTTTTAACGCAAAATCCCGCAGCGTTTGTAGAAACAGAATATATTTTCGACGTTTCAGAGACACCTTAGGGCTATCTCAAAAGGAAGTGACCCCCCTATGCCGGAAGGCTACACCCATGTGCGCACCGCCCAAAAGGCCGCGCATGCCATCCATTATAAATTGCAATGCCCCGCAGCGTTTGCCGCCGGTGCCAATGGGCCGGACAGCTTTTTCTGCTATGAAGTGTGGAAAAAGGGCCAAAACCGCACCTATAACCTGCCGCTGCTTGGCAACCGTATGCACGAGGATAAGACCGGCGCCTTTCTGCTGGCCCTGCTGCACCACACCCACACCCAGGCGCAGATCGAGTATACGCTGGGCTTTTTGTGCCACTATGCGGCGGATACCGTCATGCACCCTTACGTTGTGTTCGTCAGCAGCCCCGGCCAGCCCTACGGCATGAAAGGCGGCCACGGCTACTTTGAAATTGCGCTGGATTCCACCCTGCATGCCGAGGATACCGGCGTTTCGGAGGTCCCGGCGGATGATTCCAGCCCGGTGCCGGTCGGGCAGGACCTGGCGGAAATTGCCGCATTGCTGCACCAGTGTATTCTGGAGGTATATGGGCAGGATATCAGCGTGGAAGCCCTGGCGGACAGCTTTTATTACACCTACCGCCTGCGCCGCCTTTTCACCAGCCGCCACGGCGTGCGGCGGGCGTTCTATTGGGTGCTGGAGCTGTTTTTTGGCGGGCGCGGGTTCATCACCGGGCATGTATCCCCGGCACACCTCAAGCTGAATCTGCCAGAGGATTGGACTGACCCCGCCACCGGCGAAGAGCGCCACGGCGGTGCCTTTGCCCTGCTGAAGGATGCCCAGCACCGCTGCGAGCTGTTTATGACGGCCGCCCTTGGCCACTGGATGGGCAAGTTGGACGAGGAAATTCTGGAAAAGACCCTTGGCAGCATGAGCTACATCACCGGTACCGAAACCGAGCAAAGCAAAAGCCAACAAGCGCCGGATGCGGAACAGGCAGGCGAAACCGCCTGACATCCCCGCGCCCGACCTTTGCGGATAGATTATTACAACACGAAAGGAACTAACACCTATGGTTCGTATTACGATGCAGAACGGCAAAACCATTGACATTGAACTGGATGCTACCGCAGCACCGATCACCTGCGAAAACTTTTTGAAACTGGTTAATCAGGGCTTTTATAACGGCCTGACCTTCCACCGCGTCATCCCCGGCTTTATGATCCAGGGCGGCGACCCGTCCGGCAACGGCACCGGCGGCCCCGGCTGGCACATTAAGGGCGAGTTCCTGCAGAACGGCGTGAACAACCCCATCAAGCACACCCGCGGCGTGATCAGCATGGCCCGCGCTATGGACCCCAACTCTGCTGGCAGCCAGTTCTTCATCATGCACCAGGATGCTCCGCATCTGGATGGCCAGTATGCTGCATTTGGCCATGTTGTCAGCGGCATGGACGCTGTGGATGAAATCGCCGCAGCTGCCATTGACTGGAACGATAAGCCCCGCACCCCGGTCGTGATGGAGAAAGTCGAAGTCATTGGCTAAGACTTTGAAAAATTTCATCTGAACCAATAAATAACAAAAGCGCATGTGCATACCACCCAAACGGGCGGCGCACATGCGCCTTATTTGTTTTATTGTTTTGCGGCAAGACAGGGGCGCATTACCCGAAGATGGAACCCACGTTGCCCAGGAAAGATGCCACGCTGTTCAACTGCTGCTGCAGCTGGGCCACTGCGTCCATGGTGGCGGGCAGCTTGGCCATCACATCGTTCAGGGCGTCCACATCAATCTGGCTCAGCTTATCGGCAATGTCGGGCAGGGTCTGCATCATGCTGTCCAGCTGTTCGGTGTCCAGCTTGGCAAGGCTGTCCTGCAAGGTGCCGGCAATCTCGTTTACCTGGGCGCAGGTGGTAATCACCTGGTTATACGCCGTGTTGAACCGCAGCAGCAGCCCGCCCATAATCAGGCAGAGCACCACCACAATGGCAATAGCGGCCCACAGCAGCCGCTTTTGGCTGCGCAGCAGGGCGCGGTTTTGCTGATCCTGCAATTCCAGCTGCGCTTCCACGCGGTCCAGCTGGTGCTTCAGGTCCAGGGCATCCACCTTGCCGTCACCGGTTTCATCGTCAGTGGCATTCAGGGCGGCTACTTTGGTGTTCAGGGCATCGTCCATCTGTTTGTTCAGCTTTTCCATGGGGCAAAACTCCTCTCTTGTGTGGGCTGCATGCGGCATGCTTTGGTTACTGTGGGGCTTTCATCTCAAACCAGAAGGTGGAACCTTTGCCGACCGTACTGTTTACCCCAAAGGGAAAATCATGCTGCTGCAAAATGGCCTTGGTGATGGAAAGCCCCAACCCGGTACCGGCCTTGCCGGCATCCTGGCGGGCGCGATAGTAGCGGTCGAACAGGTGCGGCAGTTCCTCCGGCGGGATGCCGGGGCCGTGGTCCTCCACTTCCACCCGGCAGCCGCCGTTTGGCATGGGGATGGCCCGCAGCACAAACACGCCGTCCGCACCCATATGGTGGGTGGCGTTGCCCAACAGGTTGTGCAGTACCCGTTCCATCATGGCGGGGTCGGCGCGTACCATGCACTCCTTGTCGGCTTCCAGCTGCAGCGTCCAGCCATTCTGCTCGCACACGGCATCATAGCGGCCCGCGACCTCAAAGCAAAGCTGGCTCATGTCAAAATCAACGGGGTTAAGTTTTTCTGCACCGCTGGAAACTTTGCTCAGCTCCATCACGCTGTTTACCAGCGCGCTCAGACGGTCGGTTTCGTCCACAATAATGCTGCACTGTTCGGTGCGTTTGGCCTTGTCATCACCGGTAATGTCGCGTACCGTTTCGGCATAGCCCTTGATCAGGGTCAGCGGGGTGCGCAGGTCATGGCTGACATTGGCCAGAATGTCTTTTTCCAGCTGGGCGGAGCGCTTGACCTCCTGCGCCATGTGGTTGAACTCCCGCCCCAGCAGGCCCAGCTCATCATTGCGGGCTACCGGCACCTGAACATCATAGTTGCCATCGGCAATTTCGCGGGCGCCCTCCGAAAGCTGGCGCATCGGGCGGGTGAACCACCGGCTGAACAGCGCCGCCACCAACAGGTTGAGCGCAATCAAAAAGATGGCAACCGGAATCAGCACACTGCGCATGACCTCGGCGGCTGTTTCAATCTGTGCCAGGCTGGCGGATACGATCACACCGTAACTGCCGTCTTTGGTCAGGCAGCCCACCAGCATCTGCCGGTTGCCGCCGGATTCAATAATTTTGTACAGCGAACCCTCATTGTACAGGGCATGGCGGGCCAGGATGGCGGTTCGGGTGTCCGGGGTATATACCGTCATGTTATCGCCGAAAGTGGCCATGCTGTTGTGTAAAATGCAGGGGTAAAGCCCCTCCAAAAACTGCACGCTGCGGCAGGTGTTATCGCTGATATCAATGCAGCAGTTGTCCACATTGATCACGCCGTTTTCCAGTGCGGTTTTCAGGTTGGACCAGAACGTTTCGTTCTGCAAGGTCAGGGAACCATAATCCCGGCTGGAAATCTGGCCCCCGGCGGAATCAATCATTCCGGCAATCACGCTGGATTCGCGTTCCAGCCGCTTTTGAATGTTGCGGTTGTACATGGGCTGCAGGCCATAGGTGATCAGCCCCCACACCAGCCCAAGGGTCAGCACAGTAATACCGCACAAAAACAGCATCAGCTGGCCCTGCACCCCCAGCGCCCAGCCATGGGTGTGCGGTGCGCTGCCCGGTTGCTTTGGTTTACGCAAAATCGCGGCCCCCTAACGTTACTGTGCGGTATCGGGGTCAAACTTGTACCCCACGCCCCACACGGTAACAATATAGCCGCGGCAGCTGCCAAGGTGGCTGCGCAACATTTTAACATGGGTATCTACCGTGCGGTCCTCGCCATAATAGTCATAGTTCCACACTTTTTGCAAAATTTTCTCGCGGGAAAGGGCAATGCCCTTGTTGTTGACCAGAAACACCAGCAGGTCAAACTCTTTGGGGGTCAGCGGGGCTTCCTGCCCGGCCACCTTAACGCTGTGGCTGGCGGTGTCGATCACCAGATTCCCAAAGGTATACACATTACCCTCGGCAACCGGGGCGGGCATGGTGCGGGCCAGTACGGCCTTCACGCGGGCAACCAGCTCCCGCGGGCTGAACGGCTTTACCACATAGTCATCCGCGCCGCCCTCCAGCCCGGCCAGTTTGTCATATTCTTCGCTGCGTGCGGTCAGCATGATCACCGGTGTCATGATCTTGCGGGTGCGCATCTCGCGCAGGCAGGTCATGCCATCCATAAACGGCATCATAATATCAAGGATTACCAGGTCAATGCCGCCGTTTGCCAGTTCGGCCAGCGCCTGCGTGCCGTCCCCGGATTCGGCACAGGTAAAGCCCGCGTACTGTAGGTGCTCGCGGATCAAATCCCGAATGCGCGGTTCATCGTCAACGATCAATACTTTTGCCATTTCTAATCCACCTCATCTGGGCGCAAATCACCCTTGAGTTACTATTACTATACCATAATAACGGCAAACCGTGGAGAATTTGTGAAAACTTTTTAAGCTTTTTTCAAATTTTTATCCGCCATGGTCTATTACGCAAACTGTACCGCAATTTTGCTCCGCCAGCCCTTGCAAGCCCGCGGGCAATGCGCTACAATATGGATGCAATGCCCGGTACATATTTTACAACGTGCGCCGGATGAAAAAAGGAAGTTGATCGCATGTTCTGGTTGATTTTGCTGATTGTTGTGGCGGCACTGTGCGCGCTGGTGCTGTTTTTTGTGGCTCCCGCCGCTGGCCGCAAGGAGCTGCGCGCCCCCTTTGCGGGCCGCAATTTTGCCCACCGCGGCTATTTTGGCAAGGACCAGCGCCCGCCGGAAAACAGCCTGCCCGCCTTTGCCGCTGCCGTGCAAAACGGATACGGCATGGAGATGGATGTGCAGTTCAGCAGCGACCGTAAGCTGCTGGTGTTCCATGATGATACCCTGACCCGCATGACCGGCACCAAAGGCTGGGTGCGGGATTACCCCTATGACCAGATCTGCCAGATGCCGCTGGCGGACAGCGCCGAGCACGCCCCGCTGTTCAGTGAGTTTTTGCAGACAGTGGACGGCAAAGCCCCGCTGATTATCGAGATCAAGAGCCGCCATGAATATACCGGCGAATATCTGGACGCCCTGTGCCACGCCACGCTGGACGGCCTGAAAGGCTACAACGGCCCCTATTGCATTGAAAGCTTTGACCCCCGCGTGGTCAAGCGCATCCGTAAATTTGCGCCGCAGGTACTGCGTGGCCAGCTGGTGGACAGCTACCGTGCTTACCGCAAGGAGGGCGCAAACCCCATCCATGCGTTTGTCATCAGCCACTGCTTTGGCAACTTTTTGGCCCGGCCGGACTTTATTGCCTGGTGCCCGGACAAACAGAACTGGGCCGTGCGGCTGTGCGCCCGCCTTGGTGCGATGATGGTGATGTGGACCGCCCTGCCGGAGCATGACCAGGCTGCGCTGGAAAAGCAGTACGATGCCGTCATCTTCCAATGGTACCACCCGGAAGTCAAGTACAAATAAGAACTGCGGTTCTAAATACAGCAGCCCCCTCATATCGTTGCGTAAAAGCATTGCAACGTTTTTGAGGGGGCTGCATTTATGTTTTTATTTACAGTTACCAAACCTGGTCTGCGGCAGGCGGGGGCGCTTGCCCTTTGCGCTGTCTGCCTGGCTGGCACGGTTACGGCGGCGGTGCGCCTGGCGGGCAAAAGCGTGGCCGCCAGCGCCACAGTGCAAACCACAATTGAAAATACCCAGGATATCGGCACCTACTTTACCGGCTACGGTTTTGAGGTGGACCTGAGCACCGCCGCGGTGGACAAAGTGAAGATCCCCAAAAAGTGGGACGACAGCTTTACCGCCTTTAACCAGGTGGTGGGGGAAAGCGGCCTGACCCTGGCGGACTATAAGGGAAAAACGGTGGAAAAATGGACGGTACTCTGCCCGGCGCGCTCAGATGGCGCAACAGACACCTACTGTGTGCTGCTGGTATATAAAGCAAAGCCGGTTGGCGCCTACCTGCTGGAAAAGCCCTCCGGCGAGGTGAGCGGCCTGATTACCGCGGCCCAAAC
>ERZ1026866.1670-NODE-1670-length-10944-cov-18.975021_pt1 | contig 10944 bp, 5 predicted proteins | sample MGYA00380163_ERZ1026866 | MGnify/ENA primary metagenome ERZ1026866 (study PRJEB33269, sample SAMEA4719799) | human gut metagenome | biome: human-associated habitat; feature: organic feature; material: feces | place: Cameroon | collected 2013-10 ...
AGTAAGTATAACAACATAAAGGGTTAAGGCTTTTGCCCTTACAGGGCGCGGAGACTCTACTATGCGGAAACCCCAGGGTGTCGCTTCGCTTGCCCTGGGCTATGTGCTCCATTGGGCTTTCAGCCCGCCCTTGCTAAATCAGAAACAATAAGTAGTGTATCGCGTACTTACTTGTTAACCCGTCAACCCTCTCGTCAACCCCGTTAACAAAACCCTCTAATAAAATAATCAGGATTAGTATATGCAACATTCATTATTCCTTTACAATACGCTGACGCGCCGCAAGGAACTGTTCACCCCTATCCACCCCGGACATGTGGGCATGTATGTGTGCGGCCCCACGGTGTACGGCGATGCCCACTTGGGCCATGCCCGTCCCGCCATTACCTTCGACCTCGTGTTCCGTTACCTCAAGCACCTTGGCTACAAGGTGCGCTATGTGCGCAACATCACCGATGTGGGACACCTTGAGCACGATGCCGATGAGGGCGAGGACAAGATAGCCAAGAAAGCACGCCTTGAACAGCTCGAGCCCATGGAGGTGGCACAGTACTACACCAACCGCTTTAATGCTGCCATGGCCAAACTCAACGTGTTGCCGCCAAGCATCGAGCCGCACGCCACAGGCCACATCATTGAGCAGGAGCAGCTTGTGCAGCAAATCCTTGACAATGGTTATGCCTACGAGTCCAACGGGTCGGTATACTTTGACGTGGTAAAGTACAACGAGCACCACAAGTATGGCATACTGTCGGGCCGCAACCTTGAAGATGTGCACGACGCCAGCCGCGAACTTGACGGTGTGGGCGAGAAACGCCACCAGGTGGACTTCGCCCTTTGGAAGAAGGCACAGCCCGAGCACATCATGCGCTGGCCCTCACCCTGGAGCGAGGGATTCCCCGGCTGGCACTGCGAGTGTACGGCCATGGGACGCAAGTACCTCGGTGCCCACTTCGACATTCACGGCGGCGGCATGGACCTGGTGTTCCCCCACCACGAGTGTGAGATAGCCCAGGCTGTGGCATCGCAGGGCGACCAAATGGTCAAGTACTGGATGCACAACAACATGATAACCATTGCCGGCAAGAAGATGGGCAAGAGTTACAACAACTTTATCACGCTCGACCAGTTCTTCAACGGCAGTCACGAGTTGCTCACACAGCCCTACTCGCCCATGACGATACGCTTCTTCATACTGCAGGCACAGTACCGCTCAACAGTCGATTTCTCAAACGAGGCATTGCAGGCTTCGAAGAAGGGTTTCGACCGCTTGATGGACGCCGTGTCGCAGCTCGGCCGCATTGAGGCTGTGGCTGGTGGCAAACTCGATGAGGCTTATGCCAACGAGCTGGCCACCAAGTGCTACGAGGCTATGGACGACGACTTCAACTCGCCCATCGTTATCAGCCACCTGTTCGAGGCATGCCGCGTCATCAACCAGTTGGTCGACAAGCAGCAAACTATCACCCCTGCTGGCCTTGAGGCTTTGACCAAGGTGGTAAACACCTTTGTGTTCGACATATTGGGCCTTAAGAGCGAGGCCGAGGGTGGCAACGCCAAGCGCGAGGAGGCTTTTGGTCATGCCATCGACCTGTTGCTCAGTCTGCGTGCCAAGGCCAAGGCCGAAAAGGATTGGGCCACAAGCGACAAAATACGCGACGACCTGGCCGCCTTTGGTTTTGAGGTGAAGGACACCAAAGAGGGTGCCACCTGGAAACTGCCTTGATGCGCACACATTCTCTATTATAAACGTAAACATGCTAACGGACTCAAGCACCCAACGCTACCTCTAATGGGGGCGACGCGTCCCGCGTCGGGGAAAAATGCAATGTCCATACACAAAATAAAGGCTCACAGTCAGCAGTGATTACACTGCCTGTCTGTGAGCCTTTGCTTTAATTCCCGACGCGGGACGCGTCGCCCCCATTAGTGCTTGCGTTTGGTGTTAGCGTTTAGTGCTTGCGTTTGGGGTTAGCGTTTGGTGCTTGCGTTTGGTGCTAACCCTGTTGATTGTAGCTCTATCGTTTGCAAAATGTAACTATTTGATGAATAAAGTAAAAAAAGTGGGCGCAGTTCTTGCAACTAATTAAAGAAATACATAATTTTGCCGTGAAAATTAGCCAATTTGCACTGCTTGATAGTGGAGTTGACAACGCTACATTGTGTTGACTTGTGAAAAATAAAAGCGAGATGAATATCAAGTAAATGCAAATAACAATGGGCATTGTATATAATAAGGATTTAACAAACGAGTTTTGACTGCTTGCGTGCACATACTACGCCTGTCACAGTCTTGCCAGTTGGTAAGGCGGCAAATGGTGTGGCCCTATAACAGGCAGCAAATTACCCCCCCCCGATTATTATAGAACGTTAACGCCCCGCAGCGTTAAGACATACACCGACAGCCCTAATTGGGTTATGACGGCCGCAGCACCTTGTGCACTACATCGCTTTAGTGTAGTGCACAAGGTGTTGTGGCCTTTGTTGTGTGCAAAATGTCGTGTGCTGCGAGCATACCGCGGACTTATTCATTCACAAAATAAACAATAACCTATGAAAAAAATCTCCACACTTGCCATTGCCCTCATCGCTATGGGCAGTTTGGCAACGCCGGTTTCGGCACAAGTAAAATTTACGCCAATTAGTGATGCCACATTGGCCTCGGGTTGGTATCAAATGCGTCAGGTTGCAGGCAAAAGCATATCAACTATTTCGACCACCGCTCCACGCTACGTCTATTCGTCTAACGTATTAGGAGGTGCAAGTTATACTTATTTCGGAACGGCCGCTGAGCAAAAGACTGACGCTACGGCCTTTGTGTATGTTGATAACAATGGCACAGACCAAGCCATTATGGCTATCAATGGCAAGTGGGGAAGCCGAGTGGCAAAATATACTGCCAATAATAATAGACCAACAGGAGCAAAAGGTGATGATCAGGCTTACACAATCAAGCAAGATGCAAGCGACAATACGCTATATATTGTAGGTGCATATTGGGACGATTGGAGTGGCTGGAACTACATGGGTGGTGCTACTAGTACTCCTTACAATGTAACTCGTTTCCAATTTTCGAAGGTGAGCGATGAGACGCTTAAGACCTATGACATCTACAAATATTCGGGTGTAGAATCAGCCTCTTGTACTCTTGAAGCTAATAAGGGCACCCAAACGGTGTATGATGGTGGCTCATTCTTTTTTACAGCAGGTACAACTGTCAACGAAAGTGACATTGTAACTCCTGACAAGGTTGGCTACAAAAAGATTACTACTATAAATGCAACAAACAAGACTATCAGTGTGACATACGTTTATGATGAGTCTGCGTTTACTGTACTTTTGCAAGAGGCTGAGGCTGTATTAGCTAGCAAACGTATAGGTTATCCTATTGAGTCGTCACAGGCTTATAAAGACTTTAGCTCTGCTGTAACAACTGCTAAGTCTGTAAAAACGTCAACTGTCAGCGACTACACCACATTGAAGGCTGCCGTATCTGCTTTCAAGTTGTCGTCAGATAATATCCGCATGCCTGAGGATGGCAAGGCTTATACCATAACCGCAGTAAGCAAGGCAGGCGTGAAATCTTATATGGACTATGCAGCATCGGGTTATAGTTTGAAAAATACAAACGCCGCTGACAACTCTTCATACCCAGAAACCGCTAAGTTCGTATGTCACAAGGTAGAGGACGGCAAGTACGTCTTCGTAAATAATGACGGTAAGTTCCTTACCTATAAGGGCGGTTACAATGCAGCCGTTAATGACAACAAGGGATATACTGATGGTTATGTAAATATAGAGTATACTGTGGGTACTACACCTGTTTCTTTCAATCCGCAAATATTTACCTTAACAAAGGTTACTGCAGCAGGTGTAGCTGATGCTTATATGAACTTGCAGTCAAAACGTGGTAATATTGAAAAGGGTAAATATTCTGCACCTACAGATGTATTCTATACCATAAAGAACTCCACTGGTTATGATGGCTATAGTTCGCAGTTGCTTAACGATAAATTCTCAACGGCTTTCCTCCTTGAAGAAACCACTTACCCCAACACCATCGCTTTCAACAAAGTGAGCGACGTTGAGGGCGTGAAGAGCATTGCCACATTCAGCGCACCATTTGCCACTGTTATCCCCGAAGGTGTTACAGCCTACTATGTAAGCACTGCTGACAATAGCAAGGCTACAATGAAAGCCATCACTGGTAAGGCTATCCCCGCAAAGACAGGCGTTATTCTGACCTCTCAAAGCGGTGATGCTGTAACCATGGTTCCCGCTACTGACGAAACGCTTGCTACAATCGAGAACAACAAGCTTGGCAACTCTGCTGGTGCTGAGAAGACAATCGCCGAAGGCGACAATGCCTACATTCTTGCTGGTGGTGCTAACGGCACAGCCTTCTACAAGGGTACTATTGGTACAACACTCAAGGCCAACAAGGCATACTTGACTCTCGATGCAGTCGGTGGCGGAGCCATCTCAATGAACTTTGGTGGCAACGTAACTGGCATCAACCAGATCGTTAATGCCGAGCAGAACAACGCCCCCGTTTACGACCTCACCGGCCGTCGCGTAGTGCGCACCGTTAAGGGTGGCCTCTACATCAAGGGTGGCAACAAGTTCATTGCACGCTAATTAAATTGACAGTAGTATTAAACCATCAAAACAGATAATGACAATGAAAAAGACATATATGGCTCCCACAGCCCAGGCTATCACATTCGACGCCATGACCATGCTTGCAGCTTCAGACCCCACAGAAGCAGACGTAAAGGTAGTGAACACCGAAGTTGACGCAGGCAATTCATACTCTGGCGAGAAGGGCTGGGGTAATGATACTTGGGCAAGCGAGGATTAAGCCCAACGGTAAAGAATAGAAATATTCTTATTTAGGTTAGATATTTGGAGGTTGGCAGACCGTGAGGTTAGCCAACCTTTTTTGTGCAGATACGTTTGGCGTGAGCTTTTGCCTTAATTCCCGTGGGACGAGGCTGCTGAAAATACCCCGCGGGACGCGTCGCCCCCATTAGTGCTTGCGTTGGGTGCTTGTGCAGTTAGTGTGTTATAGGTGCACAACCCTAAATATTTGTTTAGTGATTTTGCCTGCACCTTGCACTTTTTGACGTAATTCGCTGGTAATCATTGCTTTCGGGTGTGTAGGTAATGGTCGTTTTTGTGTACACACCTGCCTGCACAATATGCTTGTCTGCACGCCCAGGCGTAGTAGAGTTTACGGTTGTGCCAGGGCGTTGTGTGTGTATAGGGAGGTGGATTTTTCGGTTGCTCCGATAACTTTTCCTACCTCCCTATGTTGTGATACGTAGCAGTGATGTAAGTGCAGGCAAAGTGCAGGCAAAGTGTAGGCAGAGTGTATGCAAGTGCAAGCAGAGTGTAGGTAGAGTGCAAGTGTGCATACACTGCGTAATGCTCTGATATTCATCTTATTAAAAGCAAAAAGTGCAAGGTGCAGGCACTTTTGCATTTCTTGTTAGTTGTTAAGCGCATGTGTTAGCCGCTAACGCGGGAGACATAAGAACATAAGGACATAAGAACAGAAGTATGACGTTTGTGTTAGCCGCTAACGCGGGAGACATAAGAACATAAGGACATAAGAACAGAAGTATGACGTTTGTGTTAGCCGCTTACCGCGGGGAACATAAGAACATAAGCTACATAAGAAACACACAAGGCCGCTGCGCGGCTGACGGCCACGGACTAACGTCCGGGTGGCCTCAAGAGACATAAGGGCTGACGCCGTAGTATTACATATAGTAACGCTACGGCGTCAGCCCTTATGTCCTTATGTTCTTATGTCCTTATGTTCCCCGCGGTAAGCGGCTAACACAAACGTTATATTTCCTGTTCTTATGTCTTCGCGGTAAGCGGCTAACACACACGTTACGACTTCTTGAGTCCGTTCGTAAGTTAACGTTTCACCTGACAGCAATATTCATATATGCTGTGTTGCCCCGTCAGAACGAGAAGAGTACGCGAGCCTGGAGTGCATGAATGGTCTTGTCGTAAGGCAGGAAGTCCTTGTCAACCTTGTGCAAGGTGTAGTTGAGCATAACCTGCGCATACTTGTTGAAGCTATAATTCAAGCCCACGGTGAACGAATTGACATTGCCACCGCCCACACTGCTTGAGTTGTAGGGATAGTCGGCCATGTAGCCGTCGGGGTAGTATTGGTTGCGGCCTGCCGAGAAGTACTCGCCCTTGTTGATGTCGTTAAGTCCTGTGTAGTTGTAACGGGCCACTACCTCGAGCGCTTTGCCTTTCAACCCACCAAGCACAGCCTCGTTTGTGTTGTAGTGATAGGGAGAGCCAAATATCAGGAAGCCCGCTTCAACATATCCACCATTAAAGTAGTTGGTGCGCAGGGGGTTGGCAGCCTCCCATGCACTGAGCGTGCCCCATGTGTCGATGTTGTCGTTTGAAGCCTCGAAGAGCGTTTTGGAGTCACGCTTTTTGGTGACAATTTTGTGACGGTATTCACCACGCACAAAGAAGCGCTTGTTGTGGTATAGCGCCTCGGCCCCCACGTCGAAGGTGTTGTTGGCCCAGTCGAGCGTGCATGATGAGAAGTCTTGATTTTCGTCAACATAAGTTTCGAGCGACTGCCCCAACGAGAGCGACTTTTTAAGCACATTGTTGTAAGTTTCGCCGCCTCCCAAGTGGGCGTAGCGCATGTTGAGTCCCAAGTGTAAAGTTTGGTCAGCCGTGCTAATGGGGCGCACCACCCATCGTCCGGCTACACTCACGCCATTGATGCCAGCGTCCACCTTGTTGTATTGGTTCTCGGCAAACACGCCCTGGTAGGCAGTGACGTGTTTGTTGGTGTACTTGTAGGTGGCACCCAGTTCGCGTCCTGTGCCTAAGGCATTGGCTGCCCCTGCACGCGAAATGAAGTGGTAGCTGCCCAGCGAGGTGAGTCGTGCCATAGAGCCTGCGGGGTCGGTGTAATAGCCCACCTTTATGGCATGGTTACCCTCGTGTTTGTCTTTTACAGCATATTGCAGGAAAATGTTCTTTTGGTCAAACTTGCCCTTTCCAAAGCCAAAGTCGGCATAGAAGTACCAGTTGCGGTAAGTCATTGAGGTGCGTATGCGCGCATCAGTCAGTGCGGCACCCGAGTGCATGGGCGTAAAGTCTGAGTGGTAGTATGCCGCATCAGTCATCATGCGTGCACCGATGGTAAATTTCACGTCCTGTTCCTTGTTGCCAAGTTCAAGAGTCGGCTTTGTGTCAAAGTCCTGTGCATGGCCGGCGAGTGCGGCAAGGCTCAGAAGAGACAGAGTTATATATTTGTTCATGTGTTGTGAGAGTTATATGTTAAGTAGGCAGGCATTCAAAGCACCAATTATAGTATTGACTAATGTTGCGTGCCTTCTATGATGTGTGTGTGACAAATAGTTATTACAATCAATATCCCAGTCGTTGCAATGTTTCTTCGGCATCGGGCACGCTCGAAGGAGCCTGAGAGTTGTCGTACGTCTCGCCCTTGTGGAAGGGGTTAGGCAAGTTGGCGTTGCAGCGGAAGCCGTTTTCAATCATGAAGCGCAGCGACATTTCAGAGCGGTTGGTAAAGAAGCCGTCCATGTAGACAGGTGTCGACTTTGTACCGCTAAAGTTGGTGTGAGCTGTGGCAGGCACGGTGGTGAGCAGCAGGTCGTCAAATTGCGTGGTGTTGCCGGCATCATAGTAGTCATTGTAGTAGCCCATGTATTTGGCCATCTGTGCGTAAGAGTCGAACGAGTAGGGGTGGTTAATCATGCCCGACTTGCGTATCATGTAAGCTTGCCAGGGGTTGTTCATTTCGGGATAGTTGTTAGGTGCGCCCGATATGGCCGGCCCCATGATGTGGGCACCGTGGTTGAGGCCGTAGCTAATAAAGTCGGCATAACCTGTGGGCGTGTTATATTTCAAGTCGGTGGCATAAGTACCCGTCCACAACAGGAAGCACATGGGCACCTTGCCTTTGAACACGTTGTAGGCACGGGTGAGCGCATCGAATGAGAAGGTTTGTAAAATCACCTTGCCGTTGGTATTACCCACATTCACCTTGCCATTGGTGTAGAAAGGCTTGTGCTCCGTTTCGGGTTGTGTGGCAATGTTCCAGCCGCAGCTGGCCAAGGCGTTGTACACACGCACCTCCATGTCCTTGGGGTTAAGCCACGACTCCTTAAACTCGATATAGATGCCCGGACGGTTGCCCGTGTCCTGCGGGTCGGCCACATAAGCATCGTCAAAGTCATAGTCTACAAAGTCCATGTATTTAGCGGCATAGGTGTACGACACCGAGGGGTCGTCGCATTTGGTGGTGCGCTTTTCGGCATTGTAAATCTGCTCGAGTGTCATGTCCTTGTACTTGTCCTTGATGTGGTAGGCAAGCACGCGCTCGCCATTGGCATCGCGGCGCAGCATTTTGCCCTGGGCATAGGCCACTTGGTCCTGCAGGGCCGACACATATTGGTGTATGCCGCCCTTTTGGGCAAAGGCAGCGCGAGCCTGGTCGGGGCTTGAAGTGTTGAACCAGCTGCCAGCATCGAGGGCCAGCAGTTCGTGGTAGTAATAGCTCATGGTGTAGTATGGGCGGAAGTCCTTCACATCGCGCTGGTACTGAGCCTCGATGTCCTCCTCGCTGAAGTGTTGCGAGCCATCGGCATTCTTAAAACTGCGGTAAAAGTCCTTGCGCGAGGCCGGCACATATTCGGAGTACACATTGGCAATGTTGGTAGTGCGCTTGAGGTTTTCGTCGTGATTGGCCAGGATTACGCCGTCCTTGGTGGCCTGCATGTCCGACTCCAGATAGTCAGCCCCCATTTCGCGCGCCCAGCGCCAGGCAGCCTCAGTCTCCTCAGGTGTCCAAAAGGTGGAGCCTCGGTGGGCTACTACGGCGTAGAGTGGCACATAGTCGCGCACTTTGGCCATTTCGGGTGTGATGTGTTGCACCTCGATGCGCTTGGCATCGGTGTTGTTGTCGGTAAATTGCTGCTCGTCTGAGCACGCAGACAGGGTGAGCAGCATGCTGCCGCACCCAATGGCTAATGCCATGATGTGTTTAAGCGTCATTATTTATTAGTAGTGTGTTGTTGTGTGGTTAAAAAATGGGTTGCCCTACGCAGCCGCTGGGAGCTTGAATGTGAAGCATGGCGGCTATGGTTGGAGCTATGTCGGTCATGTAGCACTGGCGTGTGCTGGCGCCGGGGGTGACGCCCCAGCCCATGAACACGAGCGGAATATGCGTGTCGTAGGGGTTCCATGCACCATGGTCGGTGCCTTTAAGGCCGTGAGCCGAGAAGCCCGGTTTCAGCACAATCTGCACATCGCCGCTGCGCTCGCGGTTGTAGCCGTTGATGATGCGGAATTTCACCTCGTCGGGCAGAGCCGACGTAGCCGTTTTGGCCATGTCTACGGCATAGAGCACCGCCGAGTCCTGTTCAAGACGCTGCACTGCAGCCGCCTTTATGCGGTCAAAGTCAAGCCCTTGGGCTGCAATGGCCTTGCGGTCGAAAAACACCTGGTTGTTCATCACGTGGCTCACCACATTGCCGCTTGTGTGTACGGCAGTGTTCACCGCCTCGTTCAGATACCTTTTAGCCCCGTCGCTGTCCCAGCTGCCGGCCGGAATGCGGCGGTCGGTAAGGTAGAGTGCATTGTTCGACGCACCGTGGTCGGCCGACAGAAATATCAGGTATTCGCCGCGTCCCACCTTTTGGTCAAGATAGTCGAGAAAGGCGGCAATGTCGCGGTCGAGGCGCAGGTAGGTGTCCTCAATCTCAATGGCATTGGTGCCCACCTGGTGCCCAATGTAGTCGGTGCTCGAGCAGCTCACGGCCAGCAAGTCGGTCACACTGTCGGTGCCGAGGCCCTCGCCCTCAATGGCCGCTTTGGCCATGTCGAGCGTGATGGTGTTGCCAAAAGGCGTGTGGCGCAGTATGCCGTAGCCATATTGCTTGCGCAGTGCGGGCAGGTTGAGCGGCAGCGTGGCCTCCACGCCCGGTTGTATGCCGTCTTCATAATTTGTGCGGTCGGCAGTACTCTGCGTGTAGGCTTTCTTGTCGAGTAGCGTGTTCCATGGTGCCGACAGATATTTGTCGGCCAGCTTCTGTGCGTTGAACGTCTTAACCCATGCGGGCAGTTTGCTGGTGTAGTAAGTGCTTGTAATAAAGCCTCCTGTGGCATCGTCGAACCAGTAAGCACCATTGGGATTGTGGCCGGCCGGCAGAATAGATGAGCGGTCCTTCAGGGCTACGCCCACCACTTTGGCTTGGTCGTTGGTGGCCATGCGCAGTTCATCGCCAATGGTAGTTACCCACAGGTTGCGTGGCGACATATAGCCTGCCTTGCTTGTGGTGCCCACGGGGCGCACTGTGGCATCGTCGGTGCAGTACACCTTTTGTCCGTTCTTTACAAAGTTGTTTCCGGCAATGCCGTGAATGCTTGGCACCGAGCCGGTGTAGATGCACGTGTGGCCTATGGCTGTGACAGACGGCACATAGGGTATGCGTGTATTTTCGCAGCTATAGCCTTGGTTGAGCAGACGTTTGAAACCTCCCTCGCCGTAGTGTGGCATGTAGCGGTACAGGTAGTCCCAACGCATTTGGTCTATCACAAGTCCCACCACCAGTTTGGGGCGTGCCACTTGTTGTCCGGCTTTGGCCATGGTGCAGGTCAGGGCTGAGGCGGCGATGAATAGCAATGTCTTTAGTTTCATTGTGTTGTGTGTTGGTTATGTCAGTAGTTTGTTATTATGGGTGCAAAGGTATTATGTTGGTGTTACGAAAGTGTTTAAGATTGTGTGACGAATGTGTGACGGTGGGAGGTAAGCAGCCGCTAATACTTATTGCCGCTTAGCGCGGGAATCATAAGGACATAAGATATATCGTTTGTGTTAGCCGCTAACGCGGGAGACATAAGAACATAAGGACAAAAGAACAG
>ERZ1026866.1673-NODE-1673-length-10937-cov-5.808767_pt1 | contig 10937 bp, 8 predicted proteins | sample MGYA00380163_ERZ1026866 | MGnify/ENA primary metagenome ERZ1026866 (study PRJEB33269, sample SAMEA4719799) | human gut metagenome | biome: human-associated habitat; feature: organic feature; material: feces | place: Cameroon | collected 2013-10 ...
CATTTCCCTTCGCATCCTCTGTCTTTCGTTTGCGGTTGATGCTTTTATTATACGCCGTGCGGCTTTTGCGTCAATGCTGAAAACCGACAAACCTTACAGGGATTTGATCGTTCTTTTGGTTCAATTTGCATCTTTATGCAGTTTATTTTAAATATATTCAGTTTTTATGCAATTAGAATGTATTTTTGCAGCGGTCTCTCACGCTCTTTTTTGCTGCAAAATGCCGCCCGGTCTGTCTGCACAGGCCGGGCGGCGTTTCGTTTTGCTTTATTGTTTATCCCCGCCATCGGCGCGGGGCTGGCGGCCCTGTTCCGGCACGGCGCGCTGCTGGTTGTAGTGGATGAGCTGGGCGGCGGCGGTGCTGGCCGCAAGACCGGGCCGGGTGACCATGTAGACATAGCGGCGGTAGCGGTCCTGCCGCAGGGGCACCAGCACCGTGTCCGGGCTGTACATCTGGGGGTGGTCGGTGCTGATGAACACTCCCAGCCCCGCCTGCACCATGCTCAGCAGCACCGAGTCCTCGTTGGAGTAGCCGCGGATCTCGGGCCGGATGCCGTATTCCCCCAGCATCCGGCGCAGAAGGTCGGAGTAGGCGGGCGAATCCGTGAAGACCATGGGCCGCCCGGCCAGCTGGTCCGGCGTGATGCTCGGGCACTTTGCCAGCGGGTCGTCTTTGAGCATGGCCACCACGAAGGGCAGCTCCACCACCGGGGTGAACCGCAGGCCGTTCTCGCCGGGCTGGTAGCTGCAGAACACCATATCATAGAGCCCGGCTTTCAATCCGGCCAGCAGCCGTTCGGTCTGGTCTACCCGGATGTCAAAGCAGGCGTTGCCGTTTGCGGGGGAGCCGCCCTCTCAGTCACCTGCGGTGACAGCTTGTCCCCTTTTTGTCACCTTCGGTGACATTTCTCCCCGGCACGGGGAGAATCTTTCAAAGGGAGAGCCAAGAGGGGTGCGCAGCGGCACACGACGTACAATGGCGCACACGCAAAAAGGAGCGGCCCCCGGACGGGAGCCGCTCCTTTTGCGGTTTGAAGTTACTCGTTCACTTTCCAGGCGATCGCCACCACTGCTTCGGTGCAGAGGGTCAGGCTGATGCCTTCCTTCGTGACGGTGAGCGGGGTGACCACCACATCACCGGCGTTGTGGCCGTGGGAATCCGCCGTCAGCACCTGCACCGCATAGAAGGTGCAGTTCTTGTTGCGGGTGGCTTCCGGCTGCTTCACCATACCGGCCACGCCCTCCTCGGGGTAGCGGTCGTTGGGCAGGATGCCGATGGTGCTGTTCACCTGTGCGAAGAAGCGGGTGCTGCTGGCCGCATCGAAGCCCGCCTTGGTCAGGACTGCGTTGATGGCCGCATCCAGCTTCTGCTGGTTCTCATAGCCTGCCGCACGGATGTTCTCCGTCGTGACAGCGCTGGTGACCAGCCACTTGTCGGTGCGGGGCTGCAGGGCCGGGACGACCTGCTGGGGCTCCAGCACCGCGCCGCAGCGGCTGCAGTGGCTGCCTGCCGTCAGGCCTTCTTCCGTTTCGGTGGGGTCCACAGCGGGGTCTTCCACCACCACATGGCCCAGCTTTTCGTGGACGATCTTGTTATCGTCATCGGTCAGCTGCCAGTCACAGTTCTTGCACTGCTTCACTTCCACGCCGTCCTGGGTGCAGGTGGCTTCGCGGATGGTCACATATTCGTACTCATGGCCGGGGCAGGTGAGGTACTTGACGTACTTCTCAATGATCGCGCCGACTTTCTCATCGTATTCGCCCAGCTTTTCGTTCACAAGGTCTTCGGTGGCTTTGCCCACAAGGGTGCCGATGAACTCCGGGATCACCACGCCGGGCAGGGCCTTCGAAATGCGGTCCTTCATCTCGCGGTTGAGCATCTCACCGGCTTTGGTGCCGATGCGCTTCATCTCTGCCGAGACCACCGGCTTGAGCCCCATCAGGTCTTCGCGGGCCTTTGCCAGCAGCTGGCGGTTATCCTGGCCTGCGTCAATGCCCTCAATGGCGTTGTCGATGGTGGTGAAGAACACTTCCCGCACCTTGTCGATGGTCTCCTGGCCCACCTCGCGGTGCACCAGCTCATTCAGCGAAGGCTTGAGCTCGTTCAGCAGCTGGCTGACGAAGGGGTACTTGCCGTACTTCTTGTCCAGCTTTTTGACCACAAGGTCCACCACATCGTCCAGCAGACTGGGGGTCAGTTGGGTCCAGTTTGCCGTTGCCAGAATGTCGCGCGCCACCACAAGGATGACCTTTTTCACCGCCGGGTCCATATCGTCGCCGTCCAGCAGCGTGCGCACCAGCTTGTAAAGGCCGCCCTCGATGCTGTCACTGGCCACTGCTGCGTCCACGATGACGTCCACAGCCGCCTTGATGGTGTCCATGGAGACGAAGGAATCCTCCAGCACCTTTTTCAGGCTGTCGAGAGCCGAGCGCACCGGCGCAAGCTTTGCGGTAGCGTCCTCGTCCGACATACCGGCGCGGGTCAGCAGATCATGCGCCTGCGAGTAGATGGCTTCCATCTTGTTGATGGCGTCTTCCTTGCTCTCGGCGCTGTCCACAGCCGCTTTGACCGCCTTCAGTGCTTCCTTGATGAGGGTATCCGCCGCCGCTGCGGCCGCCTTGGCTACATCGTTCTTGGCCTGCTCGATCAGCTTATCGAACGGCTCAAGCATCTCAGCCGCCTTATCCGGGCCCACGATCTCGGCCAGCTTGGTGTGCAGGTCATCGTAGAGCTCGTCCAGCGCGGCGATCTTTTCCAGCGCAGACAGGCTATCATCGTTGACGATGCGGTTGATCTCGTTGACCGCATCCGCCACAAGCTTCGTCAGCTGTTCGTTCTTGATGGTCTCCCACAGGTCTTTCAGCGCACCGGAAGCGTCGATGTCCTTGATAAGGTCTTCGTACTTCTTGATGACATCCTTCAGCTTCTCCAGCTTTTCCTGATAGGTACCGTCTTCCAGCGCCTTTTCCAGCGCGTCGCGCAGGCCGTTGACATAGGTCTTCTTGATCTCCTCCAGCGCGTTGCGCAGCTTTTTCGCCACATCCGGGGCATAGGGCTCCAGCTGGTCGATGGCTTCCTGTGCTTTCTCGAACGCTTCCTCGATCTTGCTCAGGTCGCCGCTTTCAATGGCCTTCTTCAGCGCTTCCAGTGCCTTGGTGGCGGCGGCTTCCTTGATGGCTTCCTCTGCGTTCTTGATAATGGTATCCACCGCGTTCTTCAGGATGGGGTTTTCCTTGATCTTATCCACCAGCTTACCGGCTCGGTCGATCACATCCTGCACTTTCTTGAGGGTGTCCTCGCTGACATTGCCGTTCTTGATCTCCTCCTGCAGCTGCTTGATCAGGGCGCTGGCTTCATTCACAAGGTCAATGGCATCAATGGCGGCCTGCACGGCATCCACCACCTGATCGTAGCTTTCTTTCAGGCTGTCGGGAATATAATCTTTCAGGTCGTCCAGCGTCTTTTTCAGCGCTTCCAGCTTGGTCTTATCCAGTGTGCCGTTCTTCAGATCGTCCCAAATGCTTTCAATGACCTTCTGGGCATACTTGGATTCGATCTCCTCAACGGTCTTTTTCAGCTCTGCAAGTTTTGCCTGCAGCTCTGTTTTCTTTGCGCGGCCGTCGTCCAGCTTGCCCACCGCCGTATCCGCAGCCACATAAGCACCGATGACCTTTTTCATTTCGTCATCGGTCATCTCGGACGGGCTTTTGTTGTCAATGGTCTCGTGAGCGGTCTTGATCGCTTCGCTGGCCGCAGCCTCATAACCGCGCTGAAGCGATTCATGCTCAAACTTATTGTACCGATCGGTCATGCCGTTCAGGCGTTCGGTGTACTTTTCGGTATCAAAGCTGGTGCCCAAATATTTGTTGGCATACCCCAGCACCTCAATTGCCGCTTTTGCGCCGTTATAAAGAATCCCTATATTTTCCAGCTCTTTATCCGTGGCCGTCAGCGGGTCTCCGTTCAGGGCTTCGTCCAGTTCATCCAGCTTCTTATCCGCAATATTGATCTCCTTTTCCGCTGTATGGCAGGTATCGCAGGTAGACTTGTAATACAGATACTGGCCGCTGACCGATATGCCGGTGCCCGTCCACGTTGTAAACTTGTGGGGGCTCAGCGGGCCACTGATGGTTCTTGTATCCGTTTTTCCACAGCCGGTACGGGTACAGGTGCCGGTCTCGGTCTGATCCTGGCAGGCGGGGTTGTCGTCTTTCACATAGTTCTGGAAGTCATGATTAAGCTTCGGAATCGTGCTTTCTTCCACTTCTGCACCGCAAACACTGCAAACGCGATATGTTCTACCTGTTTTTTCACAGGTCGGTTCTTCAGTAATCAAATCGCCCAGTGTGTGCGGAACATTTGCACTCAGGATTGCACGGGTCTTAGTGCCGCCTTCTTCTGTACCATGGCAGCGAATACAGTAGAGCGTCTCTACGCCGTCCTTATCACAGGTAGCCGGGTCTGTTTCAATCCACTTAGCACCTTCGAAGTCGTGACCCAGTGCATCGTCAGTCTTTACAACGATGGGGTCATTCTCGTCATGCTGGCACTTCAGATCAATTGTACCCGAAAGCGTAAACTGGTCTTTGTCCAGCTGATCCGCTATCGAGCTAAGTCCTATTTTTTTCAATCCCAACTTTATTGCAACCTGTACTCCCCGGTGAAGTTTTTTATATTCGCTTGCGATCGGGTTTTTCACAGTTGCCTTTACAGGATAACCTTTCCATACTCGGGTACACTTGTATTTAGCATTCCCGTCCTCCATACAGGTTGCATCATGCTTTTCGAGTTCCTGCAAAACAGTCGATTTTTTCGGATCGTGATCATCTTTAAAATCCTTATTATTGTCAATGGCATTTTGTGCATCCTGTTTTGCTTTCGTAACAGCTGCATCATACTCTTTTTTCAGTTCATTATATGCATTTTTGAGCTTGTCTATATAATCCTGTGTGCCTTTTCTTGCTGCCAGCGTTGCAATGTCACCATCCGAATCGAATTCTGCGTCACTCAGGTCAATGGTATCCCCCTCGTCCTGGAAATCTTCCGCCGTATCGTCGTCCCACTCCGGGTACACCAGCGTGCCGTCTTCGTCCGCGACATCCACATTGCCCAGTTCATCCACGCTGTTTTCCGCATTCAACGGCTGTGCCGCGAATACGGTAGGGAGCACCGCCGACGACATCATGCTTGCCGCCAGCACAAAGGCCGTTGCGCGCTGTGCCGCCGCTTTGAAACGCTTCATAGTCCTTCCTCCTTTTTCCTCGCTGTATCACATCTGCCCGCGTCTTTCGGGGCAGGGATAATCTACCATTCTATAAGTATCATATTCCGTGTCAAAAATCAATTGTTTTGCACACGAAAACCTCATTTTCCCTCATTTTCGGACAAGCGTCGGTCTGCTGTCGTCCACTCTTTGCAGCAAAAGCGCCTGCCTGCAGGCAGACGCTTTCCGGTGTTCTTATTCCGTTTCTCCGGCAAAGGGTCTCCCCGCTGCCGCCCACGCCGCGCAAAGGCGTTCCTTCTGGGCCTTGGGCAGCTTTTTCAGGGCTGCTTCCCGGCGCAGGGCGGCGGGCTTGTCTGCGCAGCGCTCCACATAGGCAAGGGCCGCCGCGCCCTTTGCCCGGGTGTAGCGGGCGCCTTTGCCGCTCTGGTGGGCCCGCAGGCGGGCGGCGGGGTCGGTGGGCCAGCCGGTGTAGAGGGTGCCGTCGGTGCAGCGCACCATATACACGAAGGCCGCCTTCGGCCGTGCGGCATCAGATGCGGCCATTGTTCTTCAGCACCTGACGGCAGGCGGCAAGGGCCGTCTCCTTGTCCTTGGCCGTGATGAGGAAGCGGCTGGCGTGGCAGAAGCTGATGCCCGGGATGCCGCTTTTCTGCTCGATGACCTCCTGCGGCTGGCCTGCCCAGCTCTGGGGGAAGGGCAGCTTCGGGCGCTTGGTCTTGTGGTCGGTGACGCACTGGGCACTCCAGCCGCCGCGCTGGCTGGGGTAGACCACGAACAGCGCGTCCGTCTTGTACAGGCCGTTTTTCCACGGCAGGTAGCAGGGCAGCACCACGATGCCGTCCCGGGAGTTCTTATAGGCCTGCTGCACCTTCTCGTCGGCGCGGTTCACGGCGTTGGCGCTGGCGATCTGGTTTTCCAGGATCTGCTTTGCCACGGCCACCGCCTTGAAGAAGCAGGCGTCCTGATCTTCCTTCGAGTCCCACACTGGATTAAAGAAGCCGATGGCGTCACACAGGCTGTTCTGCTCACCGGTGTTGTCGTTCAAATCCAGCGGCTGGATGAAGTTTTCGTCGATGAGCCGGGCCTGCCGCTCGCCCACAAGGCCCGGCCCCAGCACCCCGAAGGCCGCGTAGGGCACGCCGTTGGGGCGGGTCTCGCGGGGCTCCTGATGGTGGTCGAACATGCCGAAGCCCACGTCATACACGATGCCGTCAAAGTCGTCCGGCACGGTGAAGCCGCGGGTGATCTCGATATCCGGGCGCAAGATCTGCAGCAGCGCCGTGGCAAACACATCGTCGGCGTGGAACTTGCCGGCGTGGGTGAAGCCGTTTGCGGGAATTTTCATGGATGATACCTCGTTCTCAATAGATTCTCTGGCCCCAGTATACCACATTTTGAAGAAGGGGACAACGAAAAGGGGCCGCCATATGGCAGCCCCCGCCCTCTCAGTCCCCCAGAGGGAGCGCCAAGGGCCTGACCGCCGCTGTTGCACAACGGTCCTTATCTTCTGTTTTTCAGTCCACGGCCTTGCCGGAAGCGTCATAGAGTTTGCCGTCGGTGCCCTTGGTGCAGACGGTGTAGCCCTCCGGCAGCTTCAGCAGGCTTTCGTCCACCTTATCCGACACCGAGAGGTATTCCAGCGATGCCTGCTTGCCGCCCACCCGGGTGATGAGGTAGCGCAGCGCGCCGCTGTCGTAGCAGTAGGTCATCTCCACGGGCTTGCCGTCCAGCGTCATGTCAAACACTTCCGCGTCGTAGGTCTTGCCGTGGACGGTCTTCTTCGCCTCGGCAAAGCCGGTGGCGCTGCCGGCGGAAAGAGACTTTGCCACCACCGTCTCGCTCAGGCCCATGGCCTTGTAGGCGGCGGCTTCATCCCCCAGGCAGATGGCCAGTTTGCGGGCGGAGTCCAGCTGATACGCCTTGCCGTCCAGCACCAGCAGGGTGAGCTTCTCGGTGCCGTCCTGCTCCTCGGCCTTCAGGTACATGTTCCCGCTGCTGCGCACCATGTCCAGAATGCCTTCCACGCCGTCCACCTTGATCTTTGCGGTGAACTGGTCCTTTTCCAGCTGCGCGATGACACCGGCCGTGCGGGTGTTGGCCCACGCCTGCATCCAGGCCGGGGTCTGCAGCGCAGCCGACGCCGGGACACTGCAGGGCAGCAGCAGGCACAGCGTCAGCCCTGCCGTCACGATGCGTTTTGCAGCCTGTTTCAGACATTTCATGGTTCGTTCCTCCGTTTCGAGGTTTTTACTTTTTCTTTGCGGTGCGGGTGGTCTTGCGGGGCTTCGGCTGGGCCGCAGGCTTTGCCGCCGGGGCGGCGGGCTTTGCCTCTGCCTTTGCGGCCGGAGCCGTCTCCGGCTCACCCAGAGCCAGAATGCTGCTCAGCTCCTTCTGTGCCTCGGCGTTGGCGGCATCGGTGGTGGCCAGCACGTCGGAATAGAACTGCTCCATCTCCGCGCGGGTGGAGAAGGTGGCAACGTACATCTGGTTGCCCATAGCACCGCTCAGGGCGTCCGGGATGCGGTCCACCATGCGCATGTTCTGCTGATACTTCTGCATGATCTGCTCGTGGCTGTAGACAAAGTGCTTGCCGTCGCGGCGGCCTGCGAACGGGCAGTAGAAGTGCTCGCCCACCGGCATGTCGGTGCCGCCGAAGGCGATCATGTCGGCCCAAATTTTATACACATTGGTGGAGCGGGCAAAGTTGATCATATCCGGGGTGAAGCCGCCGCAGGGGCGCATGTTGACTTCCAGCGCCACGATCTGGCCCTTCTTGCCCATGCTGGCCTGATCTTCGGTCATGCGGAAGAACTCGAAGTGGATGAAGCGGCTCTTGACGCCAAAGCTCTTGACGGCGGCGCGGCCTGCGGCGCGGGTATCCTCGGGCAGGTCCTTGATGATGTAGTAGATGGAGTTATCGTTGTCATTGACGATATCCATGATGGACATGGGGCTGACATTGCCGGCTTCAAAGATGGGGTTGCCGTTGGCGTCGATGATGGCGTCGTAGCTGTTCACCTCGGCGCGGACGAACTCCTCCATGATATACTCCACATCCGGGTGCTGGGCGGTCTTGTAGACCAGAAACTCCTTCAGCTGGGCATCGCTGGAAAGGCGATGGGTGTCCGAGGCTCCCACGCCGTTGTCGGGCTTGACCACCACCGGGTAGCCCACCTCATCCACAAAGGCCTTGCAGCCTGCGTAGTCGTCCACCATGTGGTAGCGGGCGGTGGCGATGCCGGCCTTCTGGTAATACTCCTTCATCTTGCTCTTGTACTTGATGCGGGGCATGTCCTCGGTCTGGAAGCCGCTGGTGATGTGGAAATCGGTGCGCAGAGCGGCATCCCGCTCCAGCCAGTATTCGTTGTTGGACTCCAGCCAGTCGATGCGGCCATACTTGAAGGTGAAGAAGGCCACGGCGCGGTAGACTTCGTCGTAGTTTTCCAGACTGCCCACCTTGTAGTACTCGTTCAGGCTGTCCTTCAGCTCCGGCTTCAGCTCGTCGTAGGGCTGGTCGCCGATGCCCAGCACGTTCATGCCGTTGTTCTTCAGCTCACGGCAGAACTGCCAGTAGTTGGTGGGGAAGTTGGGCGAAATGAAAATGAAATTCTGCATGGTTTTATGATTCCTCTTTCCTCTATAGCGTCCTCGCCCTCTCCGTCAAGCCGCTCCGCGTCTTGCCACCTCTCCCAAAGGGAGAGGCCTTGGCAGTCCCCGCAAAGTTCACGGTTTTGCCAAAGGCTCCCCCTTTGGGGGAGCTGACGCCGAAGGCGGCTGAGAGGGCGAGCCTGTTCACCCCAGAATATACGGCATGTAATATGCAGTCTGCTTATACCACCAGTTCCAGTCGTGGTTCACGTCGTGGCCCCACAGGTCCACCCAGACGGGGATGTTCTTGGCCTCGAAGATGCGCTTCAAGAACCAGGTGGTGTCCGGCTGTTCCCAGTCGCCCTGACCGCAGCAGATGACCGCTTTCTGGCTGCGGAACAGCTGCATGTAGGGGTGATCTTCCGGGAAGTTCTTCATGTAGTCCACCGGGGAGTTCATGTACACCAGCTCGTCCATGTAATCGCCGAAACCGTAGTGGGCGGTATAAATGCCGCTGAGGGCCAAGCAGCCGCAGAACACGTCCGGGCGGCGCAGATACAGGTTGACGGCGTGGGTGGCACCCAGACTGCAGCCGAAGGCGATGACGCCGGGCAGGCCGTCCCAGCCGTTGCGCTCTTTGGCCATGTACTGAATTTTCGGTACGGCCTCGTCCACGATGTAGCGCAGCCACTGCTCATAGCGGCGGATGCGCCAGTAGGGGTCGCCCTGGGTATCCGACCAGGTCTCCTTGTCCATGGTGTCAATGGAGATCACCATGATCTTGCCCGCGTCGATCCACGGGGCGAGGGTGTCGGCCATATGGAAGTCCTCAAAATCGAAGAAGCGGCCGTCCTGGCAGGGGATGTAGAGCATCGGGCGGCCTGCATGGCCGTAAATTTTGCACTCCATGTCGCGGCCCAGCGCCGGGCTGTAGTCCTTGAAATACTGCATTTCCATGGTGATTCCTCCTTTTAGGGTTTACTCATCAAGCTCATACATCAGCGTATGGAACACGAAGGGCAGCTGCTTTTCCCAGCTGGCTTCGCTGTGGGTGCCGCCGGGCACAAGGCGGGCGGTCAGGTGGATGCCCCGGACCATGAGCTTTTCGGTCAGCTGCGCAAAGTCCTTGCGGATGCCCTCGTGGTTGCCCATCTCCCGGGAGCCGTAGTCCATGTAGAGCACGGTGCCGGGCTCCAGTTTGGCGCGGCCCACAAGGCCGGAGAGCTTTTCCGGCGACACCCAGATGGACGGCGACAGGGCCGCTGCACGGCTGAAGGTGTCGTTGTACTGCAGCAGGGCATACAGACTCATCAGGCCGCCCATGCTGCTGCCGCCGATGAAGGTGTGCTCCCGGTCCGGCAGGGTGCGGAAGCTGCGGTCGATGAAGGGCTTGAACCGGTGGATATACCAGCTCATGGTGGCCTGCCCCTTGCCGTCAAAGTGGCCGAACTGCGGGTCATCGAACCGGTAGGGCGAATACTCCACCAGACGCTCGTTGTTCGGCCCGGCGTTGCATTCCACCGCCGCCACGATCAGCGGGGTGTCGGTGTAGTCCAGATAATCGGCCACGCCCCAGCTCTTGCCGTAAGTAGCGTCCTCATCAAAAAAGACGTTCTGGCCGTCGAACATGTACAGCACCGGATACCGGCGGTCCGGCTCCGATTCATACATGGTGGGCAGATAAACATACACTCTGCGCTGCTCGGTGCCATTGACGGCAGGGTAGCTCACGCTCCATTTTTTGACCATGGGTTCATCCCTCTCAATCTTTCCTGCTCAGGGCCTGCCGCAATGCAGGCCGCTGGTTCTGGTTTCAGTTTAGCACTGCAGGAGAAAGAAAGCAATGTTTTATAGGCTTCCCCCCTCGGGGGAATGCTTTTCCCAGATACGGCAAACGCCGCCGAGCGGTCAGGCTCCGGCGGCGTTTATCCTAATTCTGAATAAAAAGGTTCTCTCCGGAGAATCTTGAGTTAGTTCTTCTTCTCCACCGGGACGATCCAGCCCTTGGTATCGGGGATCTTGCCCCACTGCATGCCGGTCATGGTATCGTACAGCTTCTGGGTGACAGGGCCGATCTTGCCGTCGCCGATGTAAGCGTGCTCGCCCTTCCAGACCAGCTCCTTG
>ERZ1026866.1676-NODE-1676-length-10903-cov-10.721515_pt1 | contig 10903 bp, 13 predicted proteins | sample MGYA00380163_ERZ1026866 | MGnify/ENA primary metagenome ERZ1026866 (study PRJEB33269, sample SAMEA4719799) | human gut metagenome | biome: human-associated habitat; feature: organic feature; material: feces | place: Cameroon | collected 2013-10 ...
TGTTATTTGGAGGAGATTTGCCATGAATTTGAATTACTGCCCCGTTCCGGGCGCAGGCCAGCCCCGCGGCATGCGGTTCGATGCGGAAAACAGCCGGTGCATCCCTGCCGAACGGATGACGCCGGACGAATTGCGCCAGCTGCACCGCCTGGCCATCGAGCACCGCCCCGCAGCCTGCCTTGGCTGCGGGCTGGAACATAATTGTTTTGTGTATGGGCATGGATGTGCCGTCATCCGCAAAGCATTGCGGCTGTTGGGAGGTGGGGCGGATGCCTGTCTTTGATTCCAACTGTTTCTACATCATCCAATGCCTGGCCCTTGTGTTTGTTGTGGCCCCCTGCGTGCTCTTTGCGGGCGGCATGCTGATCTGTGGGCTGGTGTGGTGCGGGCTGCGCATCACCCGCGCGCTGAACCTGCGGCTGCTGGGTCTGCCGCGGTGCGGGCGCTGCCGCTACTGGGCCACCGTCCAGTGCCCATTGTATGGCCGCAACACGCCGGATGATTTTTGCAGCCGCGGCGAAAGGTGGGGTGATTGATGGATATTCTGCTTTCGATCATCGGCAGCGCCGTTTTGGCCGCGCTGCTGGCCGCCTACACCGCCGGAAAGGCCACCGCCCACCTGGACGAGGACGACGAACCGAAGATCTACATGGATCATACGCATGGAGGTGAGGATTGATGCCGAAATATTCCAATAAGCCCTGCGCCCGCTGCGGCAAAATGATGCTGCATGCCTATTGCAGCCAGCGCTACTGCAAAGCCTGCGCCCCACTGGTGCGCAGCGACGATGCCATCATCAACCGGGCCAAACAGCGCAGCCGCCGCGCCAGGAGCGAGATCGCCCGCGTGAATGGTCTCGCCCGTGCCGAAGGCAAGACCTATGGCTACTATGTGGCCCTGCATGAGCCGCGGAAGGGGTGATGCCGATGAGCAGGCCGCATTATGGCTGGTGGGGATATGTAAAAGATATCATCCGCCGTTACCCCACCCTTTGTGAGCAGGAAAGAGCCTTGCATGAAACCTGTATCAGTCCCGATCTGAGCGGCATGCCCCGCGGCTCCGGCACCCCAACCGACCCGGTTGCCGATGCCGCCCTGCGGGAACTGCCGGAGATCAACCGCCGGGAAATGGAAGCCGTGCGCCAGGCCATTGCCGAAACCCTGACCCTGGATACCGGCCAAGAGCGTTTGCAAATGATCCGGTGCGTTTTCTGGGACAAAACGCATACACTGGAAGGGGCAGCAATGAAATACTATATTAGTTATACTACCGCCAAAAGATGGCATAAAGATTTTATTCTTCTCGTCGCTGAAAACTTTGGCCTTTTATCATCATGAACCTTAACATCCAACAAAATAGGCTATAATTTCTCTATGCTCCTTATGTTGAAAGCTTCTTACTATATGGTATAATAAACAAAAGTGCAATATAAGGAGTTGTATTTATGCAAAAATCCTTTGTCAGTAGCTATATTATAGAGATTTCACCGCACGGAAAAGAAACAGAAAAAATCAACTTGCAGACACCTTTTCTGGCGGAATCTCCACAGGAAGGTGATTCGTCCTGCGATATCATTGATGTTCTTAAAAGTAATCTGCAGCTTCCTGACACATTTAATATCAAAAACGAACGTTTTGGTGCAAATACCGCAGCCGACAGTAATTATGAGCAACCCCTTTCTGAAGAAAGCGTCGGATATGTTACTTCTAGTACCCGTGCTAGTATTCGTTTGGATCATATTGCATCCTCCGGGGATATTTACAGCGCAGATCATAAAACTCGGCTTGGAAAATATCTCCATTTTGTAGTCGAATACGGCGAAACTGGAGACAATTCTATTGTCCACAGAGCTGGAGTTGAAGAATCTTTTCAAATTTTGCCGGATGATCAAGTATGCCGCCGTTTTAATGTTTTTATTGCTTTTTGTGATGATAGTGCCTCCAAAAATGGCGTTGTCCTTTTAGAATCACGCGGTCGACATAGTGTTGTATCTCCTATGATTCGTGTACTGAAGCGAGCTTCCAAACGGATTTCTGGGCGCTATTACACTGCAAAAATCACGCAATTTTCAGAAGCTGAAGCTGTAAAAAAGCTTATTGATAAGGGTGGTGTAAAACGAGTTCGCCTTATCAGTAACGCCCGGCCAGATACTCCGCATTCTCCCATGAACTATACCGGAAAGGAACTTATTTACTATCAGCCTACAGGTACCTCTCTTGCACGATATTTAAAAGAGATCCTTACTGCTGGCTTCAAAACAACACCATGCGACATTGCCGACATATCAAGTTTTGAACCAGATGAAATCAAATTTGAGGTTGCCGGAGAAAATGGAAGATCAAGGACTTATACAGCAGGAGATAATAAAGCAGCCTTAGTTCAAATTGACATAAGTCATGTTGTTGGTGCCGATGGTGTCACCAATGAAGACAAATTTTGTGAGGAAGCAAAACAAATTTTCATATCCCAACATACAAACCTCTAATTTATGGAAGGGGGTGCTATACCGATGCTAAGCTGCATCAGAAGTTTTCTCTTTTCTCCCAAGACCTGGATTTTTCTTCTTATCCTCGCATTTTTTGTCCGTCGGTTAATTTCAAAAAGCAATCGTTCCGTCGACCAGTTGTTGCCGAAGGATATCTTCTCCAAATATCTGAATTCCTTCAGTACAAAGTTGGATTTAGTCTTTTTTGTATTTGTTTCCGCTGCTTTAGCAATGCTAACGCTTATTCAAAAACCAATAAACGATGATGTTGTAAATTTTTTGGGCGTTATAATTTCAATACTAATTGGTGCGGTACTCAACTTCATGGCAATGGCAGAGGATAAAAAAGCCACTGCTTCTTCAAAAAACATTCGCAGTATCAATGAAACCCGTGCATTAGGGCAAGGCACCGAAGCGTTATCTATTGGCATTATTGAGATTATTTTGTCTATTATTTTGCTTATTCTTCTATTCTTTGTTCCCGCCCCCTCAAATAAAGCATTATTTTATTTTGTTTGCTTTTTGGTTTATGCTTTATTTTATTTTTTCCTTTTTAACATTTTCTTTATGACAAAACGATTGTACGAAATATGTGAAGAAGTAAAATGAAATGGTCTTAAAAAGCCAAAATTCCATGCTATAATACCATCATCAAAAGCCGTAAGGAACCACAAAACGTCCTTACGGCTTTTGTATTGGTATTTTCATCCTCCCCCCTCAGCCAGACGGCCATGCCCCGCCTGGCTGTTTTTATGCCGCACAGCCGGCCCTTTGGCAGGGGCGCTGTGTTCCCAAGCAACGGCACAGCAAGGGTGCAAGGCCCTTGTGCGGCCCCACTCCCCGGCACCCGGCAAAGGCTCACACATTTTACTCTCTTTCCTTTTGTCCGTGCGTGCCGGGGAGATTTTTTGAATCTTTTACCGAGAGGTGGTGGCAATGCCGAACGAGAGAAACCTGATTCCCATGGATCAGAGAAGCGAGAGAGAAGCCAGAGAATTGGGTAAAAAGGGCGGCATCGCATCCGGGGCGGCCAGGCGGCGCAAACGCAGCCTGAAGGAAGCCGCCGACCTCTATCTGGCCCTGCCGGTCACCGACCGGCGCAGGGCCAATAAACTGCTGCGCCGGCAGGTGGACCCGGAGGACATCGACAACCAGATGGCCATGATCATCGGCCTGACCGATGCCGCCACCGACGGCGACGCCCGCGCCGCTGCCGTGCTTGTCAAACTGCTGGGCGAGGAAACGCCGCCGGGTGATTCTGATGCCGGGGAGGTGCGGATCATTGACGACCTGTAAACTGTCCGCGCTGATCTCGCCGGCCTTCTATGATGCCCACCGGCAGATCAAGGCAGGCAAGGTGGACGAGCTTGTGGCCAAGGGCGGGCGCGGGTCAACCAAATCCAGCTTTATCAGCATTGAGCTGATTTTGCTGCTGCTGCGCCGCCCGGACTGCCATGCGGTGGTGCTGCGCCGGGTGGACAAGACACTGCGCACCAGCGTGTTTGCACAGATCCAGTGGGCCATCGGGGCGCTGGGGCTTTCGGCAAAATTCAAGTGTACCGTCAGCCCCATGGAATGCACCTACCTGCCCACCGGGCAGAAGGTGCTTTTCTTTGGCCTGGACGACCCCGGCAAGCTGAAGTCCATCAAGATGCCATTCGGCTATATCGGGGTGCTTTGGCTGGAGGAACTGGATCAGTTCGACGGTTCTGAGCAGGTGCGCAATGTGGAGCAGAGCGTTCTGCGCGGCGGGTCTTACTCCATCACACTCAAGAGCTTCAACCCGCCGGCGACTGCCCGGAACTGGGCCAACCGCTATGCGCTGGAACAACGCCCCGGCAAGCTGGTGCACCACTCCACCTACCAAACCACCCCGGCTGACTGGCTGGGGCCGCGTTTCCTGGCCGATGCCGCCCACCTGGAGCAGGCCAACCCCACAGCGTTCCGCCATGAATATCTGGGTGAGGTGGTCGGCAGCGGCACCGCGGTGTTTGAGAACCTGAATCTGCAGCCCATCCCTGACGACCAGCTGGCCGGGTTTGACCGGCCGCTGTACGGCGTGGACTGGGGCTGGTACCCGGACCCCTGGGCTTACAACGCCGTGCAGTACGATGCCGCCCGCGGCACCCTGTACATCTTTGACGAGCTGACCCGGCTGCGCACCTCCAACCGGGATACTGCGGATCTGCTGCTTGCCCGCGGCCTGACGGGAGCCGACTGGCTGACCGCAGATTCCGCCGAACCTAAGAGCGTGCAGGACTACAAAGCCTACGGCCTTGGCTGCCGCGCGGCGCAGAAGGGGCCGGGCAGTGTAGAGTACAGCATGAAGTGGCTGCAGGCGCTGAAGCGGATCGTGATTGACCCGGTCCGCTGCCCGGACACGGCAAAAGAGTTCAGTGAGTATGAATACGAGCGGGACCCGCGCACCGGCGAGGTGCTGCCGGGTTACCCCGATTTGAACAACCACCACATTGACGCGGTGCGCTACGCCACCGAAGTGATCTGGAAGCGGAGAGGCGCCTGATGAACATTTGGAACACATTGAGAGGAACGATCATGAAACTGCTGAACCTGCGCGATGCCCGCGCCCTGGGCTGTGATATGACGCCCGCTATGGCGGAAGCTGTGCGGCAGTGGGATGAGCTGTTCTACCTGACTGACCAGCCGCTGCACAGCCTGAAGATGGCATCCACCCTGACCAGCCTGATGGCAACGCTTGCCACAAGCGAGCTGACGCTTTCCGCCGGGGCGGGAGCGCGCGCGGACTGGCTGCAGAGCCAGCTGACCGCCAATCTGCAGCCTAATCTGCACGAGGCAGTGCAGCTGGCCGGTGGGGGCGGCATGGCGGCCGTCAAGCCGTATGTGGAGGGCGGCAGCATCTATGTTGAGATCATCCCGCGCAGCCGCATCTTCCCGGAGCATTGGGGGCCGAACCGCCGCCTGGATGCCGGGTACTTTACCGACTTTGACAAGCTGGACGACGGCACCGCCGTGGTGCGGGTGGAACACTTTGCCGTGGAGGACGGCGGCCTGCACATCACCAACAAAGCCTACCGGCTGAAAGAGGCCGGTTTCATGGGCAGTGAGGTCCCGCTGACCGATGTGCCCCGCTGGGCTGCCCTGCAGCCCGATCTGCTGGTGCAGGGCGTTGACCGGCCGCACTTTGGCCTGCTGCGAATGCCCAACGTCAACACGGTGGACGGCAGCGCCTACCCGGTCAGCCTGTACGCGAACGCGCTGGACAGCATCCGGGAACTGGACGCCACCTACTACGATTTCTTCTGGGAGCGCAGCACCGGCAAGCGGCGGATGATCCTGGACCGTTCTGCCGCCATGAAGGACCCGGTCAGCGGCAAGCCTGCGGTCAATTTCCGGGAGCTTGCCAGCGACTACTACATGACCATCGACATGCCGGACGAAAAGCCCTGGGACGACTACACCCCGGACTTCCGCTTTGACGCCTACAAGACGGCCATGGAAACCCAGCTGCGCATGCTGGAACTGCAGACCGGGTTCAGCCAGGGCACCTTTGCCATTGACCCTAAGACCGGTCAGGTGACCGCCACCCAGGTCATCAGCGAGGACAAAACTACCTACAACACCATCAAGGCCATCCAGGACCGGGGCCTGACCACGGGGCTGCTGGATGTGCTGTACTGGTTTGATGCCTATGCCAGCATTTACGGGCTGGCCCCGGCAGGCAGTTTTGAGCCGGCGGTTTCCTTTGGGGACAGCATCTTTGAGGATACCGGCACCGAGTTTGCCCGCCGGATGCAGATGGCTGCGGCGAACTATCTGCGGCCGGAGCTGCTGCTTTCCTGGTACTTTGGCGTCAGCGAGGACAAGGCCCGCGAGATGATGCCGGCCCCCGCCGACGAAACCCTGACCTTTGCCCCGTGAGGTGATGCCCCATGCTGACCCCTGAACAGCTGGATGCCCTGCCCCGGCGCTTTGTGCAGCTGTGGCAGCAGGTGGAGGACGACATTTTGCAGGACATTGCCCGGCGCATCAAAAAGATGGACGAACTGGACCCGCTGACCCCCACGGCCGCATGGCAGGCATGGCGGCTGGCCGAGACCCGCGCCGTGCGCAGCAACACCGTTGCCACATTGGCAAGGTACACCGGCAAAAGCCGGGCGGAGATCAAGCGGCTGCTGGAATCCGCCGGGGCGCAGGCCCTGGCCGCGGACGATGCCGTTTACGCTGCGGCCGGGTTGGACCCGCCGCCGGTCAACCAGTCCCCCGCCCTGCTGAACCTGTTGAACGCCGGGTACCGCCAGACCTGCGGAACCTGGCAGAACCTGACGGCCACCACCGCCAACACCGTGACCGGCGCATTTGAGGACCGGCTTTCCCGCGCGTGGGGGCTGGTCAGCACCGGATCCATGGATTACAACACGGCCATCCGCCGCGCGGTTGACGATCTGGCGGACACCATGCCGTACATCACCTACCCCAGCGGCCACACCGACACGCTGGAAGTGGCTGCCCGCCGGGCGGTGCTGACCGGTGTGAACCAGACCTGCGCGAAATTGCAACTGGCCCGCATGGAAGAGATGGACTGCGAATTTGTGGAGGTAACCGCCCACGAAGGTGCCCGCCCCACCCACGCGGTATGGCAGGGCCGGGTCTACCACCGCGGGGGTGCTGTGGTGCAGGACGGCGAGCGGTACGAGGATTTTGAAACCGCCACCGGTTACGGCACCGGCCCCGGTCTGTGCGGCTGGAACTGCCGCCACAACTTTTACCCGTTTTACCCCGGAATCTCCGTGCGCAACTACACGGACGACCGCCTGGCCGAGCTGGACGCCCGCAATATTCCCTATGGCGGCGGGCTGTACACCCGGTACGAGATCACCCAGATGCAGCGGGCACTGGAACGCAAGGTGCGCAAATACAAGCGCCGTTACCTGGCGGAAACCGCCGCCGGGGTGGATGCCAGCCAAAGCACCGCCAAACTGAAAGCTGCCCGGCAGCAGCTGAGTGCCTTCCTGAACGAAACCGGGGAGAGATTGGACGGGGCAAGGGCGGAGGTGCCGGGGTTTGGGCGAAGGGAAGCGAAACAGGCGGATGCGGCGGCGGAACGCTATACAAACCCTGCCGCAAGTGGTATACTGGACACATCAAACAGGATTGGTGTGAACCCGGACGTGAATTATATTTGTGACTTGAACCCTGAAATTTACAAAACAGCTGTTCCAACTATCACTACAGAGCATGTTATCATCACGGATAAGCAGCTTGAGCATATCCGTGAACGACATCCTGACATTTCTGCAACGGTCATGGAGCAGCTGACTGAAATTATTCACGCACCGGACTACATCATTGAAACTGACATGCCCTATACCGCAAATATTCTGAAGCACTTGGAAATCAACGGCAAAGCTTACCAGCTGGTGCTGCGCATCCGGACTGACAGTGACCCCGAGGAGTTTCAAAACTCCGTTATAACGTTTATGTCTGTAAACGAAAAACGTTACCGGCAATACCTGCGGAACCGCAAAATACTTTACAGCCGGGAATGAATGTGCTAAAATAAGCATAGGATAAGAAAGGCATTTGAGGTGGTAAATTTCGTAGCGACCACACGCCGATGGTAACGACAAGGGCTTTGCCCTGAGAGATGCAGGAGGATGCTACGCCTGCCAAATGCCAATCGATGGGGAACGGTTCAGATGCCGTTCCCCGTTCCTATTTCATAGCTTAATCACCACGATGCAAAATGCACCGTGGTATTTTTATGCCTGCTTGCCCTGCATGAGGGGCGGGCGGGCAATTTTTATACCCTTTTGCCCGGCTGCGGCAGGGCTGAAACAGCCGCACAGACGGTGACGGCCACCACCTAAAAACGCCTATCTGACACCCTACACAGGAGGTAACACCCATGAAAACCGAAGATCTCAAAGCCCTTGGCCTGAATGATGAGCAGGTGCAGCGTGTGTTCGCCATGAACGGCGCGGACGTGAACCGCGAAAAGCAGGCCGCCGAGACAGCCAAAGCCGAGCGCGACGCCATGCGCACCCAGCTGGACGAGGCCAACACCAAGCTGAAAGGCTATGACCCCGACTGGCAGCAGAAAGCCGCCGACGCCGAGCAGAAGGCTGCCGCCCAGGTCAGCGCCCTGAAGGCCGACTACGCTGCCGAAAACGCGGCCGCACGGCTGAAATTTTCCAGCGCCAGTGCCAAAAAGGCGTTTCTGGCAGACCTCAAAGCCAAGGGGCTGACCCTGCAGGACGATGGCAAACTGCTGGGCTTTGACGATTTTGTCAAAGAGTACAAGGGCACTGACCCCGACGCGTTTGTCCCGGACAAGCCTGCCCCCACCGTAACGGTGCCCGGCCAAGGCCGCGCCCCCGCCAGGACCGGGCAGGCTTATGTGGATGACAAGTACAAGAACAACCCCTTCTACCACCCGAAAGGAGAATAACACATGGCAATCAAGTATAACAGCCTGAATGTGGATGAAAAGTATTCCGGCATTCTGGAACCCAACCTGTATTACAACAATGTGCTGGTGCCCGGCGTGACCTGCACCGACAAGTACGAGACCGGCCCGGCCGGCCAGATCTATGTTCACAAGATCACCACCAGCGCCGTTGAGCCCGGCACCCCCGGCCGCGACTTTACCGACACCGCCGTGGCCGATACGCTGATCCCCATCCAGCTGAACAACAACTTCCAGCGCAGCTACAAGCTGTACGGCGTGCAGGCTGCCGCCGTTGACTTTGCCCTGGGCGAGGAAGCCATGTCCACCGCCACCCAGGAATGCCGCGAAGGCTGGATGCAGTCCGGCCTGGGCTGCCTAGTGCAGGAGGGCACCGCAGCCACCCTGACCGCCGCCATCACCAACGTGAAAGACGACATCGTCAAGACCCGCGCCGAGATCGTCAAGGCCAAGGGGCGCGCCGATGTGGTTATGTGCAGCCCGGACTTTTACGCCCAGGTGCTGCTGGCGGCCGGCAGTGAGTTTACCCCCACCCGCAACGACCGCATTGCCGACGAGGGCAACGTGGGTGTCTGGCTGGGCATGACCTTTGTGGAAGCCAACGGCCTGACCGGCAGCATCAAATACTACGACAGCACCGGCACCCTCAAGACGGTGGACTGCTCCGCCGTGCAGTATATCATGTACTACCACGAGGCGCTGAGCGTTATCACCAACTTTGAGGCTGCCCGCATTGTGGACAGCGAGAACTTTGTCGGCTCCAAAGCGCAGGTGGAGATGAACACCGGCTATGATCTATCTGTTTGTTTATGATAACTGAAAGAGACAGTATCAAACAGAAGTGCTGATACTGTCTCTTGAATTGATGTTCTATTTTGTAATTTATGTCTTTTAAACTCTACTTCTTATGTCTTTTTATGTTCTTTTCTCTGTCTTCGCTCTAGTCGCTCTTGCTCCCTGTTTTCCTCCCTGATCCTGTCATTATGTTCTTTCAGGTTTTTCATGTATCTTTTCTGCTTACATGCTTGGCAGGTGCTCTCGCCATGATCCACTACTCTATTGATGGAGCTGGTAAACTCAACTCCACATGTCTGGCAGATCCAGGCGGCTCGATGATGGTCTTGAGGTCGCAGGTCTTGAGGTTGCAGGTTTGTCATGTTGTCATCTAGCATGTGGAGGAACTGTCTGCTTATTATGTAGCATTTAGATTATCTCTCATACTGCCCTGGACGGTTTCTATATCAAATGCTGAAGCCATTTTCGCTGTTGCTCTCGTGGCTGCTCTGACGGCCTGTGGACGGATTTATACTACGAGGCAGTTAAACTATCTCTGAACAGGTCTGACCCGCCCCGGAGACTCTCTCTCACAGTCTGGCACAGTGGCTGATTTTTATGTCCTGGCTCTCTATGTTGTCCCGTTGCCTGCTCCCTGCCTACGGATGGTGGGGCCCCAATGGTTTGTTAAATATTTGGCACTCTATGCCTAAGTCTGGTCTGCCGATGTTTTGTTTATATAAAAATAAGACCCCACATTTATGCCCTGTCGCTTTGCTTTTATGCTCCGCTGCACGGTTCCATGTGGGGTCTTGGCTATGTTATGGTTATGCCGAAATTCCTGTATTGTTTTTTACGCGGTCGTAGGTTTTAGTTCTTATGCATCTGCCCTGGTTTATGGATTGTGCCAAATTTAAAATTAATGCTTATCAAAATGCCGAAATGGTCTTCAGTGACAAACTAAACTGTCACGCGCATGACAATTAAGACCATTTTTGGCAGTTTTTAGCCTATTGTAACCAACCCTATGATTCGACTTATTTTTCAAGGCTTAGCTCGTTTTAAAGGCTATACTCGTTTATTTTTAACGGTATATCAACATAAAATAAAAAATACCCCGCAATAAAATTGCGAGGTATGCTGGTGCACCATCGGGGACTCGAACCCAGGACCCACTGATTAAGAGTCAGTTGCTC
>ERZ1026866.1680-NODE-1680-length-10896-cov-113.569781_pt1 | contig 10896 bp, 11 predicted proteins | sample MGYA00380163_ERZ1026866 | MGnify/ENA primary metagenome ERZ1026866 (study PRJEB33269, sample SAMEA4719799) | human gut metagenome | biome: human-associated habitat; feature: organic feature; material: feces | place: Cameroon | collected 2013-10 ...
AAACTGCGTTAAACTACTTTTATTGTAGCTTGACACAGTTTAGTTTACACTCTCCTTTTCTCTTACCTCCTCTGAGCGACACGATTTAAATCGTGTCGCTCAGAGGAGGAATACCAGCCAATTCCATAACAATTTTGCAAGCAATATCATACATAAATACATTTACTGATGGGTTGTTGGCAAAGAACTCATAGCTTTCATTTGAATACAAATTATGTTCACATTCATTTCTCAACTCTGTTATAGTTGATATGCTTTTTCCGTTTCGTCTTAAATTCGCTTTTACTATAGTGTCTTTAACTTTTTTCAAACTTTCAATATTATTGAAACGTGAGATTGTTTCTTCAACCAATTGGGCTCCACCCATTTTTCCTTTTCCTAAAATGTATTCAGCAAATGAAGATGCCATAGCAAAAAGCATGTTAAACCTTTGCGGTTCACTCACAACGAATGAATCTATATACTGTCTTACATATCTTGGTAAGTCATGAATATGCGAATGTTCAGTATTGGCTAACTTTATAAATTCAATAACATCATTTGCTTTGACATGCAAGTTTATACGAGAGCCGATATCCTCAAATGGTCGTCTTTGACTTCTCAATGTAACTTCCATCTGATTGTTAGCATCACTATTCTTGAATTCTTGGAGTATTTCTATTGGATGGCAATAATATAGAGATATCAAACAGACCAATGGCTTTTGAATATCTTTAGGGCAAACGATACATGTTGTAGTCTCATCATTATACCCAAAAGTTATCTCGTTACCTAAAGCCTTTATTGTCTTTGGAGTGGATCCTTTTGTTAATCCTTCAATTTCTTTAGGTGGCAAATTTATAATTATACCATCATCCATATGTTTGTCACTATTAAATTCCAGTCTTACTCGATTCAGTTGCAACTCGTATATATGTCCATTGCATTTTATACTGTTAATAGAAGACTCTCCAAGAAACACAGATGTGTTATTTTTGCATTTACGTAGTGAGAAATCTTTAAGTAAATTTCCACTCATGTACTTTTCGCTTATGATTCTTGAAACTTCTGTATCTATAGAAGACTTATCTGTTAGAAATTTTAGAATTATATGATTTCCCTTATAGGAAATGGAAGCCTGAAATTTTTCAATATGCTTGGCTAATTTGAAACTTAATTCTGCCATTATAGTGATAAAAAATAAAAGTTGAACGTACTTTTGCATTATCGTAAAATCTCAGATAACAGCAATTTTTCATTTTCTGCAATCTGCTTTGCAAAATCAGAGAACGTTTTGCAATTTTTGGGAATAGCCAAAGCGTAAATAACCATGGAACCCTTGTAACTATCTTTGTGCATCCTTTCGGATATAGTTCTGTTCTCATCTCCAATCAAAGGACATATAATGCCTCCTCTTTGTGCTTTCAATCTGTACATATATGCCATAACTTGATGAACATCATCACGTTCTATGTCTAAGTGCTTTCCTTTTTGTGCAAGTCTTTTGTACTTTGCGTCAAGTACAAAATCTTTCTTCCAAAAGTCAGGAAATCTTTTACCTCCATGCTCAAAAAGATAAATAGCACCAGTGCCAAGTTTATTTTCGGGATGTTTAAAACCTGCATTACTCAATAGAGTATTCAAATATTCCTCCCACAACCATGCGCCATCAAACAATATTCCGTAAACTTTATCGCTGTCCATGCCATACTTTATTTCTTCTTGTCGAAGAATTTGGAGGCAGAGCTTTTGTAGAGCTGTATATTCCTTATAAAAAGGATGATAACTCGGACATAAATTTTCGTTTATAATCTTTGTTCTTTCAGACCGATTATAAGATGGGGTATATGAGACTATCACCCTTACGCAGTCTTCAACGATTCTGTCAGAAGACAGAATCGTATAACCAAAGGATATCGTTTTTATGTATTCTATTGTGTGGCGTATAAGTTCTGTGATTGAATTGTCATAGCAATATTCCTTAGTATTGTATGCAATAGTTCCACAAAACGGAATGTTTTCTTGAATATGGCGATTAATGTCTATAGTACCACGAACATTAGAGTCGTTATAATACTTTCTTCTGTATTCCTTATATAAGCCTTGCCCCATAGCCTTTTTCAATAGTGCAGGAAAAAGGTACAGAAGAAAGTCAAAAATGCTTTCCTCTGATGAAGGAAATTCCAAATTGAAGAAATTAAACCCTAATACTTTCTGCAATATATAATGTAGAAAGTAATCACTTTTGTTGTTGTCGAAACGTGAATATATTTTCAAAAGCTGATTCTTCCGTCCCACAAAACCCATAATGTTCCCAGATTTAATTCTGACGGAATTTTCATCTTCTGCATAGATGTCAACAATCTTGCTATCGCCAATTCTTCCATCTGCATCGTCTATGCTTAATGGAAAAACTAGCAGATGGTTGTCTTCCTCACATAGCTGCTTAATAGGTTTATTGGCGATAGAAAATAGGTCTGATACTTCTTTAATAGAGCAGACTTTTCCTTTATAGTCGTTGTCTTGAATTGTAATCATTCGTCAATTGTATCTTTAGAGGTGTCATCCAATGAGTCAAAATAGATTTGCTTAAACTCTTCTACTTTTGCATCGGCATAGCTGTAGCTACGAAGATAATCCCTAAGAAGCACTTCAATATGCAAATCCCATAATTCAGAAAAGTCACCATTGTAGTTCTCTTCACTTAATTTCAGAAAATATGCAGGACCAATCTGGTAAGCTTTTCCAAGTCCACGGGTATTTGTAATTGCTTTGTTCAATGCTGTCATCACCTTTATTGCTTTTTCGCAAATATTAGGATTAAGTTTTTCTGAAAGCATGTCCATACGGTCTTCTGGTTTTATCTCTTTCCAAGCAAAACGTCTACGCATAGCGAAATCCATACTTTCTATGCTACGGTCTATGTCGTTCATCGTGGCAAGAATATAAACATTTTCGGGGACAAAAAAGCCATCAGCAAATATATCCTCCTTGTCTATAAGATTCTGATATTGGGTCTTAACCTTACCTTTTTCCCCTCTATATCCAGGGTCAATGGCATAAAACAACTCACCAAATATTTTTGAGAGTTCACCACGGTTTATTTCATCGATTATGAATACGGACTTGGCATGCTTGTTTAATCGAACAAGTTCGTGTTTGCTTCTTCTAAACAATTCTTTAAGGATTAATGGGGCTGTAGTATCAACTTCTTTTCCACCATTTAATTCTTTGCATTTATCCTTGGTTATTTTTGTTTCATCTTCAAAATCTTGTAGGTTTTCCGCAATTTTTAAATATAATTCAAGTAGCTTATTCTCGCTAACATAATGCTTCTGATAATTGGCGTTTTTAAAAACGATGTGATTGTTGTCATTCACGTATGTCGTTCGTAAATCAGTATTTAGGCGGTCAATATCGCCAGACTTCAATTCTCGAACGAGTTCTTTGTAAGCAATACTAAACAATGTCGGTACGTCAAGAGCTTTCTTGCAGAATGTCTTGAACACTCCATCAACTCTTTCAAAACCTAATTGCTTCCCCTCTTTGATAGGTCTTAATCCTTCAACAAAATCAGTATAATTATAAGATGAGTGAAATTGGACAAGTTCTACGTTCGCCCCCATCAACTCAGCTATTTTCTTTGCAAGATAGGTTTTTCCTGTACCTGGTGCTCCGGTAAGGACAAGATTCTTGTTCGCTTCCAAAAGATTTATATAGTTTATTATACTTTCCATATGACTGACGATGTTTTTTCTTTTTTAATCGTTCCTTTTGCAAAGATACGCTGAATATTCGAAACTGCCAAACTTTTCTTGTAATTTTTGAAATTTATAATCAAATGATAAGGTCGCATAAGTAAATTCCTATGTTTATCAATGTGGGATTATGGACACAGGAATTTACTTGTGCGACCAAAAAAGCAGTGAAAAACTTTGGTTGTTTCAAAATAAAGCCGTAACTTTGCACATATAAACTGGTTAAATTTCATAGCATGATGAAACAGCAAGTAAAACAAGTACCATACGGAGTATCTGATTTTGCCACGGTGATGAGTCAGAATCTATATTATGTCGATAAGACGATGTTTTTGCCAGAGCTGGAGAAGCAGCCTCGCAATCTCTTCTTCGTCCGTCCCCGTCGTTTTGGAAAAAGCCTGTTTCTCAGTATGCTCTACTCTTACTATGATTGTAATCAGAAGGAGAGTTTCGAAAAACTCTTCGGTAATTTGTGGATAGGGCAGCATCCTACATCCCTGCAAGGAATTTACCAGGTACTGTTCCTGGATTTTTCTCAGATTACAGGTAAGATAGAAGTCTTGGAGGAAAGATTCAATGCCTATCTCTGTATTAAGTTGGATAGTTTCGCAGAGCAGTATGCTGCATATTATGGTGATAAGAAGGTTCAGGAAATCAAGACTAAGACACAGTATGCTGATAAGATGCAGATAATCTTTGATGCAGCCAAGGCAAATCATTTTCAGCTTTATCTTATCATCGATGAGTATGATAATTTTACTAATGTAGTGCTCAATGAGCATGGTGAGAAAGTGTATCATGCCATTACTCATGCCGATGGTTTCTATCGTGATGTCTTCAAGAAGTTCAAGGGAAACTTCGAGCGCATCTTCATGATGGGTGTCAGTCCTGTAACCCTGGATGATGTGACAAGTGGGTATAATGTGGGATGGAATATCTCTGTAAAGCCAGAGTTCGACGAGATGCTGGGCTTCTCTACAAAGGATGTAGTCGAGATGTTCACTTATTATAAGGAGATGGGAAGCATTCCTGCAGATAGTGATGTGGATGCCATCGTCAACGATATGAAGCCTTGGTACGACAACTATTGCTTTGCAGAAGAAGCATTGAATAAGAGTGTCAGAATGTTTAATTGCGATATGGTGCTTTACTATCTTCGCAATTATATGGATTACGGACGCTCTCCTCGGCAGATGATAGACCCGAATACCAAGACCGATTATGGCAAGATGAAGAAACTCTTGCAATTCGATAAGTTGGATGGCGAGCGCAAGGGTATCATCCGCAAGATAGCGGAAGAGGGACAGATTGTTGCCCAACTGGAGGAGCAGTTCTCTGCCTATCAGATACCGAAGGCTGAAATCTTCCCAAGTTTGCTTTTTTATTATGGTATGTTGACTATCAAGGGTACACGTGGTTCTAAGTTGATTTTGGGCATTCCTAATAATAATGTTCGCAAGCAGTATTACGGATATTTGGAAGAAGAGTATCAGGCAAAGTCGTATGTGGATACCAACAGATTGACGGATTACTATTACGACATGGCTTATGATGGAGTATGGGAGGAAGGACTGCGTTTCATGGCTGAAGCCTACGCTAAGGTTTCTTCTGTGCGTGACGGAATAGAATCGGAGCGAAACCTGCAAGGTTTCTTTATGGCATACTTGAACCTCAACGATTATTACATCACGGCTCCCGAATTGGAGTTGAATCATGGCTATTGTGATTTCTTCTTGTTGCCTGATCATACCCATTATGCCAGTCAGCACAGCTACATCCTCGAACTCAAGGTTCTCTCCAGAAAGGAGTTTGATGAAGAGTTGAAGGATGTTTTCAAGGAAGATGGTAGCCCTATGAAGAAGTCGGAGAAGCAATGGTTGGATGCTGTGGAACAGATTAGGCGATATGCTGATGCTCCAAGGGTTGAGGCTCTTCGCCAGGGCACAACGCTTCATAAGATTATCATGCAGTTCAAGGGCTGGGAGTTGGCAAGAATAGAGGAAATAGAGTAAACCAATGGATATGCTGCGAGAGATGAGTTTATGGAGTGGGGGGATAGCATTGCTAGTAATAAATAACTTTACAGATTCAATGTGGCGAAAAAAAAACTCTTAAGAGAAACTTTCTTTTTCCTTAAGGAAAAATATATTTTCCCTTAAGGAAAAAAATAAAAACCCTTAAGGAAAAATTCTCCATCTCTTTTTTTCCCATTTTTCGGGTGTTTCCGCCTGATTCTCTCTTCGTTGAATATTGTTTACACGAATATGGAGAGCATTGCTCGCATCCGTATGGCAGACAAAAGGATGCGGTCTTTTTGCGCAGCCAAAATAAAAATCATTTTTCCATCAAAAAATTACGTTATTTCAGTATTTTTTCGTAATATTGCACCCTAAAACAACATTAAAGGTTATCGATATGAAACGAATCATTATTTCAATGACAGGTATTATCACATGTATGAACTTGATGGCACAAACTCCAGTCTGTTTTTATCCTCAGGAGAATGCCCAAGACATCAACATCGATACACATCTGGTCATCGTGTTTGACAAGACTGTAAAGACTGGCAGCAAGGGCATAATCACTGTTACGGACAAGACAACCCGAAAGGTGGTTGATAGAATAGACATGAGCATTCCGGCGGGACCAACCGAAGGACAGCCCAAGAATCCCAATGCTGTCTATACTCCCGTTCCCTATATATATAAGGTGGAGAATGTAACCAATCGCAATACCCGTCCTGGAACTCCATCTGGTGCTGCCAAGGAAGACAAGCGCAAGTATCAGAAGACCATCATTGGTGGATTCTCTGATGCCTTTCACTTCTATCCGGTCATCTGTCATGGGAACAAAGCAACCATTTATCTGCATAACAATATGCTGGAATATGGACATGAATATGAAATCAAGATCAGCAAGGGCACGATTGAGGGATGGGATGGCAAGAAGTCGTGGACGTTTAGGACAAAGAAAAACGCCCCTTCTGCAGAGTTGCGTCATATAGTTGTGGCAGCTGATGGCAGCGGAGACTTCTCCACTCTGCAAGGTGCCATGGATTGGATACCAGACTCATTGCCCTCTGAAGCCAGCAGAAAAAAAGTCATCGTGAAGAATGGAGATTATGAAGAGCTGGTTTATTTCCGCAATAAGCGATTTGTAACTATCCAAGGAGAATCCATGGATGGGGTAGTGGTGCATTACCCCAATAACGAGGTTTTCAATCCTCACCCGGTTGATATCAAGACCAATGAGCAGAAAGGAACATTTCCTTCTCGCCGTGCGGCTGTGGCAGCAGACAATTGTTCCGACATGATTTTCAAGGATATCACCTTCAAGACAGATTGCAAGGGACAGGCTGAGGGATTCCTGCTCAATGGTGGAAGAAACTATGCTGAGAATGTGCATGTCATCGGTGATGGTGATGCTCTTCAGGTGAATGGTTCTGCCTACTGGCTCAACTGTGTGATTGATGGAGGAGGTGACACGGTGCTGGGTAGAGGTCCATCCTATTTCAATCACTGTACCCTTACCAGCTATGGTGCTTTCATGTGGATTAGAAATACCAGGGAAAACCATGGCAACATCTTCAATGACTGTACCTTCAAGGGATTGGGCAAGGATGCCGTAATAGCCCGCCTTCCTGACAACAAGGGCAGAAATTATCCTGATGCGGAATGCGTGCTGCTGAACTGTACGCTTGATGGTGTACCTGCAGAGGGTTTTGGCCCCATAGATGAGTCGGCATCTACGGCAAAACTCATGGAATTCAACAGCCATGACAAGGAAGATAAAACGGTAGATATCAGCAAGAGAGACAAGCATGTCCGTCAGCTTGACGCCATCAAGGATGCTGAGACAATCGGAAAATACTCCAATGCAAGTTGGGTTTTGAATTGGTAAGAAAGGAGATTATTTATGTCACAAAAGAAGATATTCAGATGCCAGGGATGTGGGTACGAGACCGAAATATATGAGGGACGTGGTTTCATGGGGCAGCACATTGAAGCCATGTCTTGTCCCGACTGCAGAAACATAGTACCTCTTGTGGTGGGGGGAGTAATTGGAGATGCTGTACCCAGTTGAAGAAAGATCAAATCTATCCTTTAAAGTTTTCCTTCTAAAATTTGGCTGTTTCCCATATTTTCTTTAATTTTGCCATCATATTCGTACAAAGAAAAATAAGACAATATGTTTTTACGCTTATGGGTTATATCAATGCTGGCTGTCATGACTTTGCCTGCCGCTTCGCAGGAAGACAGCTGCAAGACCGTTCATCGCATCGCCGCTGATGCGGTGCCAGCTACTATTTTTCATACCAACCAGTTCCTGCGTGGAGGAAATGATGAGGCTCGAACGATGAATCACGACATGACTTTTACGTTGAAATATGCCTTCATGAATAGGGAGGAGGTGAGGCCTGGCTCCATTCATCAGGGCGTGTATCAGGGTGTGGGTCTGGCTAGACATGAGTTTAATCAGTGGTTGTCGAACCCTATCTCCGTATATCTGTTCCAGGGTGCTCCGATTGTGAATTTATCTCGGAAAGTGTCGCTCAACTATGAGTGGAATCTGGGAATGGCGTTCGGATGGAATGCTTATGATGAGCATAATAATCCAGAAAACAAGGTGATAGGCTCCAAGGCTACTGCCTATATTGATTTGGACTTCTATGTGAAATGGATGCTTTCGAAATATCTTGATTTGAATGCCGGTATCTCGTTGAGCCATTTCTCTAATGGTAACACTACTTATCCCAATATGGGACTCAATACGGGTGGCATAAGATTGGGACTGGCTTATTACATCAACCGACAACCATTGGCTGTGCCGAAGGTGGAGCGGGAGAAGCTGCCGGATAGGCGTGGACTTTACACGGATGTGGTATTGTATGGCGCATGGAAGCAGGGTATTGCCCATGATGGTGTGTCGAGCTATCTGCTGGATGGCAAGTATGCCGTGATGGGCTTCAATGTAAACCCGATGTATCGGTTGAACCCTTGGCTGAGTTTGGGTGCTTCGCTTGATGGTGTGTACGACCGTTCGGCTAGCAGGGAGAATGATCCTTGGGGCGAGGATGTGAATCATAAGTTTAGTACCCAGGCTGGTCTGGGGCTTTCGGCTCGTGGCGAGTTTGCCATGCCTTATTTCAGCATCAACTTTGGTGCGGGAACCTATCTGCTTGGCAATCGCAACGACTTCAAGGGAGTATATGAGGTGCTTGCCCTGAAGATTCATGTGAGCCGACGTGCCATGCTGCACATCGGCTACAGTCTGGTGGATTTCAAGACTCCTAACAATCTGATGCTAGGCTTGGGATGGCGCTTTGGCGGCAAATAATTCTGCCACTTTCTCCAGCCATTCCTTGTCAATGTCATCAAAGGTATTGAGGTGTTCGCTGTCAATATCCAGTACGGCGATCACCTCACCGTTTCGGATAACGGGTACAACAATCTCTGAACGGGAGGCGCTGCTGCAGGCAATATGCCCTGGAAATTTCTCTACATCTTCTACCACGATGGTTTCCGCCTTGTCCCAAGCCGTTCCGCAAACTCCCTTGCCCCGTTTGATGCGGGTGCAGGCCAGCGGTCCCTGGAAAGGACCCAGCACAAGAGTTCCGTCGATGACCCGGTAGAAGCCCACCCACCAGAAGTGGAAGGTGTCCATGATGCATGCTGAAATATTCGCCATATTGGCGATGATGTCGCTTTCGCCCTCTACGAGCGACTTGAGCTGAGGGAGGAGCGTAGCGTAAAGTTCCTCCTTTGTTTCTCCTTTTATAATAAGATGTTCTGCCATGATGTCTTTACTTTTCAATTCTGTCTATCTTCTGTTTAGATATTCTATCTCTGCAAAAGTAATAAATTTAATTGAAATACTGTCATTTTCATAGAAATATTTCTATCCTTTCAATCTTTTTTTGTACTTTTGCACCATCAATTAAGATAAAGAAAAGTCTGATTTTAAATGAAGTAAGAAAATGGCTGATAAAGATATGAAATGGAAGACGCTCTCGCAGAAGTATCTGATAGAGAAGCCTTGGCTCACGGCACGAGTGGATAAGGTGGAATTGCCTACGGGTGCCATCATTGATGAATATTACGTGCTGGAATATCCTGATTGGGTAAATACCATCGCCATTACGAAGGAGGGAATGTTCGTATTCGTACGTCAGTATCGCTATGCGATAGGGAAGACGGTGAATGAACTCTGTGCCGGAGTGATAGAGAAGGGCGAGGACCCGATGGATGCTGCCAAGCGAGAACTGATGGAAGAGACGGGATTCGGAGGCGGAAACTGGCAGAAGTGGATGACGATTTCGGCTAATCCGAGCACGCATACCAATCTTACCCATTGCTATCTGGCTACGGATGTGGAGCGCATGGATGTGCAGCATCTTGACCAGGCTGAGGATATCGAGGTTCGGCTCTTCTCCAGGGATGAAGTGATGGAAATGCTGGAGAAGGGAGAAATCTGGCAGAGCCTGATGGCTGCTCCGCTCTGGAAGTATTTTGCGAAAGCAAAGTAAGCTGCAGGGCTTTATTTGCGAAAGGCAAGTAAACAATAGATATTAAACAATAAACATTATAAAGATGGTAATAGATTTCGAAAAGATTGCTGAGGCTCATTTGGAGGGCTTCAAGGGTGGACAGGGTAAACTCGATACTCGTAACTATGTGGATGACAAGGTGAAAATCATGTATTCTACCTTGCGTCCGGGTGCATCAACAGGTCTTCATACCCATGAGGGCAACTGCGAGATTATCTACGTGGTAAGCGGTACTGCTACTTTCCATTATGATGATACCGTGGAGGAGGTTCGACAGGGACAGGTGCATTATTGTCCTATGAACCATGCTCATTATATGGAGAATCTCACCGACCACGATCTGGTGTATCTCGCCATTGTGCCTGAGCATCATTAATATCCTTGAAGTATCAGGGAAAAATAACATCATATTCCTCAGGGAAAATGAGAAAAAAGAAAGTCCAACTCGGAAACCTCGAAAAAGGTTCCAAGCTGGACTTTTCTTCATATTTATCTCTCTCACTTATATTGCTATAGTAATCTGTTTTTTATCTAAAAGCCTGCTGCGGGATTAGAGCTTCTCGCAGAACTCGATTTTCTCCTTGTTTGGACCCTCGATGGTGAAGAACTTTA
>ERZ1026866.1687-NODE-1687-length-10877-cov-8.086768_pt1 | contig 10877 bp, 5 predicted proteins | sample MGYA00380163_ERZ1026866 | MGnify/ENA primary metagenome ERZ1026866 (study PRJEB33269, sample SAMEA4719799) | human gut metagenome | biome: human-associated habitat; feature: organic feature; material: feces | place: Cameroon | collected 2013-10 ...
ACGAACCTTTCGATGTCAAATGGTAAACAACCTGCTAAAAACGTTTTACCAAACGTAAGCCTATCAGTTTTGAAACCCTAATTGGTAAAACTGTCAAGGGTTTTACCACGGCAATTCTGCCAGTGGTATAAACATGTCGCTTACCGATTAAACGCCCTCGCAAATCCGCTTTTGTCCATAAAACTAACGTACAGGTGTTATCGTAGTTTCTGCCGAAAGTTCCACCGAGCACGCGAGGTGGAACGAATCATAGAACTATCGCCGTCCCTTCGATTCGTGCAGCCTTGGACCTTTCGCATCTAGTCACCAAGGCAACACGCTGCCGCGTCATGATGGGATCAAACGTGAGCGATACAAAGCTAAAGCCAGCAACCAAAAAGCCTGCTACCCGCAAAGCCGCCCCGCACGCACCGGAGCTCTCCAAGGACGATGTCTACCTGTTTGGCATTGGCATGTGGGAGCGCAGCTGGGAAAAGATGGGCGCTCACCCCGACACGCAGAACCGTACGCGCGGCTGGCGCTTTTGCGTTTGGGCGCCCGATGTAAAAAGCGTCTATGTCATTGGCGAATTTAACGACTGGGATGAGGAAGCCAACCCGCTGGTGCCCATGCATACGAGCGCTATTTGGGAAGGCTTTATTCCTGGCGCCGAGCAGGGTCAGCTCTATAAGTACCTTATCGAGACCAACGAGGGCGAAAAGCTCTACAAGGCCGATCCGTATGCCTTTAAGGCCGAGTGCCCTCCGGGTACCGCCAGCGTGCTGTGGACCCTCGATGGCTACCAGTGGAACGACGCCGCATGGCTTAAGCGACGCGCCAGCCACAACCATATGTCGCAGCCCCTTAACATCTACGAGGTACATATTGGATCGTGGAAGCGCCACGGCGACGCGCCGCAGGGCGAGCCGGACGAGTACGGCAACTACCCCGGTCCCATGGATCCCTTCCCCGCGCAGCGCGGCGAGTTTTACACCTACGACGACCTGTCGGTGGAGCTCGTGGACTACGTGCGCGACATGGGCTACACGCATATCGAGGTCATGCCGCTTATGGAGCATCCCTTCGACGGCTCCTGGGGCTACCAGACGACCGGCTACTACGCCGCCACGTCGCGCTACGGCAACCCGCAACAGCTCATGCACTTTATCGATGCATGTCACGAGACCGGCATTGGCGTGATCATGGACTGGGTGCCCGGCGGTTTTTGTGCTGACTCCCACGGCCTTGCCACCTTTAACGGCCATATGCTGTTTGAGCACGAGATTCACCCCAACTGGGGCACGCACAAGTTTGACTTCGCCCGCGGTGAGGTTCGCTCCTTCCTGGTTTCCAACGTTCTGTACTGGCTCGAGAACTTCCACGTGGACGGTATTCGCATGGACGGCGTGTCCAGCATGCTGTACCTCAACTTTGGCATTGACGATCCCGGCCAAAAGAAGTTCAACAAGTACGGTACCGAGGAAGACCTGGACGCCAGCGCGTTTATCCGCCAGGTCAACTGCGCCGTGGAGGCGCACTACCCCGACGTGATGATGATGGCCGAGGAGTCCACCGCGTGGCCGCTCGTGACCTATCCGCCGCAGGACGGCGGTCTGGGTTTCCACTACAAGTGGGACATGGGCTGGATGAACGACACCCTGCACTACATGCAGACCGATTTTCCGTGGCGCCCCGGCAACCACGGCCTGCTCACGTTCTCCATCATGTACGCCTTTACCGAGAACTTTATCTGCCCGCTCAGTCACGACGAGGTCGTGCACGGCAAGTGCTCTCTGATCGGCCGCATGCCGGGCGACTGGTGGCGCCAGTTTGCCGGCCTGCGCACGCTGGCCTTCTACCAGATGACGCACCCCGGTGCCAAGCTCAACTTTATGGGCAACGAGATCGGCCAGTTTATTGAGTGGCGCTACTACGAGTCCATCCAGTGGTTCTTGACCGAGGAGTACGAGACCCACCGTCATCATCAGGCGTTTATCAAGGCGCTCAACCACCTGTACACCGCCGAGCCCGCTCTGTACGAGCGCGGCTACACCGACGACGGATTTACCTGGATCGATGCGGACAACTCCAAGCAGTCCATCGTGAGCTTTGCACGTCAGGGCGAGGACGTCGATGACGACCTGGTGATCCTGATCAACTTTGATCCGGCGAGCTACGAGAGCTTCCGCGTGGGCGTGCCGCGCGAGGGTGACTGGGAGGTCATCTTTGACTCCGACCGTCCCGAGTTTGGCGGCAGCGGATACGCCGGCGAGGAGCCCTACACCTGCTCGAGCGAGCCCTATCCCTGGAACGGGCAGATGGACTCCATCGAGATTAAGGTGCCCGGCCTGGCAGGTGTGGTGCTTAAGCGCCGCGGTCCCAGCAGCTACAAGCCGCCGGTGGTTGAGGAGCCCAAGAAGGCGACGCGCAAGCGCACGTCCACGGTAAAGCCCAAGCCCGCGGCTGCCAAGAAGGCTCCGGCCAAGGCGAAGGCGGCCAAGTCTGCCGCCAAGACCACGGCTAAGCCCAAGGCCAAGAAGGCAACCAATAAAAAGGCTGCTCCCAAGGCTAAGGCATGCGCTGTTAAAGCATCCGACAAGGATGCGTAACAAAGCCGTTACAGCTGTAATCACCCGCCCCGCGGGGGCGTAGGATACAAGTCATAACCGTTCCGGGAGAAACATCCCCGGGGGAAAGGAACGTATGAATAAGATCTTCGACAACAAGCAGGAGTTTACCGAGCTCTATCGCGATGCTGTCATGAGCATCAGTGGCAAGAGCGTCGAGGCCGCCAGCGACCTGGACCGCTTTAACGCCCTGGCCAAGCTCGTGGCCGAGAAGGCACGCACCGTTGCCACTAAGAGCGACGCCCGCGCCACCGCCGAGGGCAAGAAGCGCGTGTACTACTTCTCGATCGAGTTTTTGATCGGCCGCCTGCTCGACAACTACCTGCTCAACTTTGGCGTGCGCGACATGGTCGCCGAGGCGCTCGACGACATGGGCTTTGATCTGTCGGTCATCGAGAACCAGGAGCCCGATCCGGCTCTGGGCAACGGCGGCCTGGGCCGTCTGGCCGCGTGCTTTCTGGATTCCATGGCGGCCGAGGGCATTGCCGGCTACGGCAACGGCATGCGCTACCGCTACGGCCTGTTTAAGCAGGAGATTGTCAACGGCAGCCAGGTCGAGACCACCGACGAGTGGCTCACCCACGGCTACCCCTGGGAGGTCCGTCGTCAGGACAAGGCCGTAACCATTAAGTTTGGTGGCCGCGTTGAGGGCTTTGAGGAGGACGGCCGCACGTTCTACCGCACGGTGGACACGCAGGACATCCTGGCCGTTCCCTATGACATTCCCGTCGTGGGCTATGCCGGCGAGACCGTCAACAAGCTGCGCGTCTGGGCCGCCGAGCCGGTCGAGGAGCACTTTGACCTGGAGGCCTTCAACCGCGGCGACTATGCCCTGGCCGACGCCGAGCGCGCCGAGGCCGAGGCCATCAGCGCCATCCTCTACCCCAACGACGCCGGCGAGCACGGCCGCCTGCTGCGCCTGAAGCAGGAGTACCTGTTTGTCTCGGCCGGCATCTACAGCCTGCTCGACACCTTTGAGAAGGAGCACGGCGAGAACTGGGAGCTGCTGCCGCAGTTTGTGGCCATCCACACCAACGACACGCACCCCGCCATGTGCGGCCCCGAGCTCATGCGCATCCTCATCGACGAGAAGAAGCTCGAGTGGGACGACGCCTGGAACATCGTGACGCAGGTCGTGAGCTACACCAACCACACCATCCTGCCCGAGGCACTGGAGAAGTGGCCCATCGGCACGTTCTCCAAGCTCCTCCCCCGCGTGTACCAGATCATCGACGAGATCAGCCGTCGTTGGCACGAGTCGTTCGACACCACGCAGGAGGGCTGGCAGGAGCGTCTGCGCCAGACCGCCATCCTGTGGGACGGCGAGATCCGCATGGCCAATCTGTCTGTGATCTGCAGCCATAGCGTCAACGGCGTGGCAAAGATCCACTCCGACATCATCAAGAACATCGTGCTCAAGGACTTCTATGCCCTGACGCCCGAGAAGTTCAACAACAAGACCAACGGCATCTCGCACCGTCGCTTCTTTGCCGAGGCCAACCCCACCTACGCCAAACTCGTGACCGAGGCCATTGGCGATGGCTGGCTCAAGGACGCCTTTGAGCTGGAAAAGCTCAAGGAGTTCCAGAACGACACCGAGTTCCTGAAGGCCGTGGGTGCCTCCAAGCGCGCCAACAAGGAGCGCCTGGCCGTCTACGTTAAGGCCGAGACCGGTCTGGTCATTGACCCCAACACCGTCTTTGATGTTCAGGTTAAGCGTTTCCATGCCTACAAGCGCCAGCTCATGAACATCATGAAGGTGATGGACATCTACAACCGTCGCATCGCCGATCCCAACTTCCACGTGACGCCGACGACCTTCATCTTTAGCGGCAAGGCTGCCTCGAGCTACACCTTTGCCAAGGAGACCATCCGCCTCATTAACTCCGTCGCCGAGGTCGTCAACAACGACCCGCGCGTCAACGAGGTCATGAAGGTCTGCTTTATCCCCAACTTCCGCGTGAGCAACGCCCAGCTCATCTACCCTGCCGCCGAGATCTCCGAGCAGATTTCCACGGCCGGCAAGGAGGCCTCGGGCACGTCCAACATGAAGCTCATGATGAACGGCGCGATTACGCTGGGCACCCTCGACGGCGCCAACATCGAGATCGCCGATCTGGCCGGTCGCGAGAACGAGGCCATCTTTGGCCTAACCGCTCCCGAGGTCGAGCAGCTCTGGGCATCCAACAGCTACTTTGCGTGGGATACCCTCAATGGCGACCGCGAGCGCCTGGGCCGCGTGATGGATGAGCTCAAGGACAACACCTTTGCGGGTCTTTCGGGCAACTTCGAGAGCATCTACAACGAGCTCATGAACAACAACGACCCCGACCTGGTCATGGCCGATTTCCGCAGCTACGTGGATGCGTGGGAGAAGCTTACCGGCAGCTACGGCGACCAGGAGACCTGGAACCGCAAGGCGCTGCTCAACACCGCATCGAGCGGCTGGTTCTCGAGCGACCGCACCATTCGCGAGTACCGCGACGAGATCTGGCACGCGTAACGGCGCGCGAGCTCCCTTATGCCAGCACGGCATTACCCGGTGGGCGCGAATAGGCTCCGCGCCCACCGCTAATGAATTTAGAAACATCGATGACAGAAGGAGAAATCGATGAGTAAGAAAGAATGCATCGCGATGCTCCTCGCAGGAGGACAGGGCAGCCGATTGGGGGCGCTCACCCAAAAGATCGCTAAGCCGGCGGTTAGCTTTGGTGGTAAGTTCCGCATTATCGACTTTTCGCTGTCCAACTGCTCCAACTCGGGCATCGATACGGTGGGCGTTCTGACGCAGTATCGCCCCTACCTGCTGCATGCCTATGTGGGCTCCGGCGAGGCCTGGGATCTGGACAGCCGTGACGGCGGCGTGTCGATCCTGCCGCCGTACGAGACGCAGACCGGTGGCGCCTGGTATGCGGGCACGGCCGACGCCATTACGCAGAACCTCGACTACATCAAGGCTAACGACCCCAAGTACGTCCTGATTCTTTCCGGCGACCACCTGTATCGCATGGATTACCGCAAGATGCTCAAGACGCACATCGAGAACAACGCCGACCTCACGGTAAGCGTAATGCCCGTGCCGTGGGAGGAGGCCAGCCGCTTTGGCATCCTGACCACCGACCCCGAGGACGGCCGCATCACCAAGTTTACCGAGAAGCCCGAGAAGCCCGATTCGAACCTCGCGTCCATGGGCATCTACATCTTCTCGGCCGACGTGCTGATCGAGGCCCTCGAGGAGGACGCTCTGGATCAGCGCTCGAGCCACGACTTTGGCAAGGACATCATCCCCAAGCTGCTCGGCGAGGACAAGCGCCTGTACAGCTACGAGTTCCACGGCTTTTGGAAGGACGTTGGCACCATCGCCAGCTTTCACGAGACCTCGATGGACCTGCTGGGCAACAACCCCGAGTTCGATCTGTTTGACAAGAACTTCCCCATCATGTCCAACATAACCACGCGTCCGCCGCACTACATTGGCCCGGACGGCCGCCTGGACGACTGCCTGGTCTCCAACGGCTGCAAGATCTACGGCACCGCTCGCCACTCGATCCTTTCGACCGATGTCATCATCGAGGAGCGCGCCGTGGTCGAGGACTCCGTGCTGCTGCCGGGTGCGCACGTTAAGAGCGGCGCACACATCTGCCGCGCTATTTTGGGCGAGAACTCCACGGTCGAAGAGGGCGTGAAGCTCGGCTCTGTCGATACCACCAAAGATACGGCCGTCGTTGGAAATGACGTCGTTATCGGGAAGGGGGAATGATCCGATGATCAATCGCAAGGCCATCGGTTATATCACCGCTAACTACTCTTCGACCTACGGCAGCGTGCTGCTCAAGGACCGCCCCATCGCGTCCGTTCCGTTTTTGGGCCGCTACCGCCTGATCGACTTCCCGCTGTCCAACATGATGAATGCCGGCATTAAGACCGTCGGCGTCGTCATGCCGGGTAACTACCGCTCGCTGATCGACCACGTAGGCTCGGGCAAGGACTGGGGCCTGGACCGCAAGAAGGGCGGCCTGTTCATGGTGCCCGGCAACGCGTATGGCACCACCAAGGGCGGCATGCGCTTCCTGCTGCGCGACATCATCTCCAACAAGACGCTGTTCCAGCGCTCGGACAAGCCCTATGTTGTGATGATGGGCACCAACATCATCTTTAACATGGACCTTAACACCATCATCGACGCGCACGAAAACTCCGGCGCCCAGATGACCGTGGTGTACTGCAAGGCCACGCGCAACGTCGATGACGAGACCAAGCTCGAGATTAACGAGAACGGCCGCCTGACGGGCGTGAGCGCCGGCGTCGTGTACGGCGACAACGCCTCTATGGACTGCTGCATCGTCAACCGCGAGACGCTGCTCGAGATTATCGATCACTACCAGGCCGCCGACTATCTGGACCTGCTAGAGGCACTCCAGGGCGACTTTGGCAACATCGACGTGTGCAGCTATGAGTACAAGGGCGAGGTCGTGGGCGTGTTTAGCGAGAAGTCGCTCTATCGCCGCAGCATGGACCTGCTCGACCAGACCGTGGCCGACCAGCTCTTCGATCCCGAGCGCCCGATCCTGACCAAGGCCCACGACGTGCCGCCTTCGCGCTATGCGACCGGCAGCCACGCGTGCAACTCGATCATCTCGGCCGGCTGCATCATCAAGGGCACTGTGCGCAACTCGATCCTGTCGCGCGGCGTTGTGGTCGAGGAAGGCGCGTCGGTGACCAACTCGATCATCAACCAGAGCTGCATCATCAAGAGCGGCGCCCGCGTTGAGAATGCCATCCTGGACAAGAACAACGTGGTCCCCACCAACACCGAGCTTCGCGGCACGCCCGAGAATATTCTGGTACTGGGCAAGGCCCCGTTAACTCCCGATACCACCATCGTGCATTAACGTAGGCACCGCAACATCACTCGTAACATGTAGAATAGCCGCCCGGTTTGCGCCAGGCGGCTATTCTCGAATTGCAACATGGGAGACAATATGGCAGATTCCAGCAAAAAGATGCAGATCGTGTTTGCCTCGGCCGAGTGCGCACCGTTTGTAAAGACCGGTGGCCTGGGCGACGTGGCAGGCTCGCTGCCCGCGGCACTCGTGCGCGCCGGCGCCGAGGTCATCGTGATGGTGCCCAAGTACGCAACCATCAAGGACGAGTACAAGGCGCAGATGGAGCACTTCTCCGACTTTTACGTGAGCCTGGGCTGGCGCAACGAGTACTGCGGACTCGAGAAGCTCGAGCACGACGGCGTCACCTATATGTTCATCGACAACGAGCGCTACTTTGCGCGCGACTATCCGTACGGCTTCTTTGACGACGGCGAGCGCTTTGCGTTCTTCTCCAAGGCCATCACCGAGAGCCTGCAGCACCTGCCGGCCGGTTTTGAGTGCGACATCCTGCACTGCAATGACTGGCAGACGGCACTGGCGCCCGTGTTCCTGCGCGAGTTCTACCAGGGCCTGCCGCTGTACGACCGCGTGAAGACCGTGTTCTCGATCCATAACGTGGCGTTCCAGGGCCAATTTAGCGACACCGTAATGGAGGACATCCTGGGTGTGGCGCACATTCCGGCGGCCGCCTCGCAGCTGCGTTGCGACGCCTGCAGCATCAACTACATGCTAGGCGCGCTGCGCTATGCCGATGCCATCACCACGGTGAGCCCCACCTATGCCAACGAGATCCAGACGCCCGAGTTTGGCGAGGGCCTGGACGGCGTGCTGCGTGAGCGTTCGTACGCGCTGCAGGGCATTTTGAATGGCATCGACGTCGCGGGCTTTGACCCGGCGACCGATACGCGCATCGCCGCGAACTACACCGTCGAGGACCGCTCAGGCAAGGCCGTGTGCAAGGCCAAGCTGCAGGAAGAGCTGGGGCTCGAGGTTCGCGACGACCGCCCGCTTATGGTGATGGTCACGCGCCTGACGCGCCAGAAGGGCATGGACCTGGTCATGTACGCGCTCGACCGCATTCTGGCCGGCGGCGTGCAGGTGGCGGTGCTGGGCACCGGCGACCGCGACTACGAGGACGGCCTGCGCTACTTCCAGGACAAATACCCCGGCACCATGGCCGCGCGCATCGAGTTCGACCCGGCGCTCTCGCAACGCATGTATGCCGCTGCCGACATGTTCCTGATGCCTTCCAAGTTTGAGCCCTGCGGCCTGTCGCAGATCATCGCCATGCGCTACGGCACCCTGCCCATCGTGCGCGAGACCGGTGGCCTGAAGGACACCGTGATCCCGTACAACGAGTTTACCGGCGAGGGTACGGGCTTCTCGTTTAGCAACTTTAACGGCGACGAGATGGGCGACGCGGTGTTCCGCGCGGCACGTCTGTTCTGGGACAACCGCGAGGCCTGGAACCAGCTGGTCACGCAGGCTATGAGCCAGGACTTTAGCTGGACGCGCTCGGCCGACAAGTATCTGGACCTTTACTTCTTTATGCATCCGGAGATTGAGAGGCCGGCGGCTGTGGTTGAGGCTGCCGCGCCTGCTGAGGAGCCTAAGGCTGAGGAGAAGGAGGCCGAGCCTGTTAAGGCTGAGCCCGCAAAGGCGGAGCCTGAGGCAGCTCCCGAGCCCCAGCCTGAGGTGAAGCCTGCTGCTAAGCCTGCGGCAAAGAAGACCGCGACTCGCAAGACGACGGCCAAGAAGGCTACGACGACCAAGGCTGCTGCTACCAAGACCACCGCAGCTAAGACGACTGCTGCCAAGGCAACGACGACGCGCAAGCGCACGACCGCCGCAGCTAAGAAGGCCGCCGAGTCCGAGGTCGCTCCCGAGGTAAAGACCGAGGCCGCAGCTGAGGTTCCTGCCGCCGAGGCAAAGCCGGCCGCTAAGGCTCCGGCAAAGACCTCTGCCAAGAAGACGACCGCCGCTAAGACCACGGCCGCCAAGAAGACTACGGCTACGAAGGCGACAACCACCAAGGCCGCCGCAACGAAGGCTGCCGCAAAGCCGGCGGTCAAGGTCGAGGAGAAGCCCGCCGAACCCAAGGCCGAGGCAACTGTCGAGACCAAGCCCGCCGCCAAGACCACCACGCGAAAGCGCGCCACGACGACGGCCAAGAAGACCACGGCAAAGGCAGCTGCCCCTAAGGCAGAAGCCAAGTCCGATGTAAAGGCCGAGCCGGCACCGAAGGCTGCCGAGACCAAGGCCGCCCCGAAGGCTGAGGCAAAGCCCGAGCCCGCCAAGGAGGCCCCGGTCTCCCCCGCTACTCCGACCGAGGAAAAGGCCCCGTCCAAGAAGACCTCCGTCCGCAAGGCAACGGCCACCCGCAAGCGCCGCTAATTCGGACGATCCAAAACCAAATCCTCAACTAATTAAGAGGGTGTCGTTAGTCGCGACGCCCTCTTTTTATTGGATTTGGTAAAACGATTTTCTAGGACAACCGTTCGCCGATAGTGAGCGGCTGTAGTTTATACAACTAAAGTGCAACGGATATACTTAACAACTGTGCGTTAAGCCCATGACCCATTGGCCATGATTGTATAGAACTGGACCGTACTATGAGATTGATTCACAACAGCCGCCTACCGCAGTTTCGCACTCCATTTGGCGCTGTGACCACTGGAACTTCCGTTTCACTCTCGGTGATTCTGGAGGATGCCAACCCCAACCAGGCAACGCTCACACTGCGCACCTGGGTCGATGGCGTTGGCGAGACCCTGATCCCTATGGAGCACGAGGGCGACGGCATCTTTACCGGCGAGCTTCCATGCCCCGAACCGTGTCTTTTCTGGTATAGCTTTATATGCAATATCGAGGGCCAGCCCGAGGTCCGCTTGGGCGCACCACAAGGTCGCACCGGCGGCGAGGGCGTAACCTACGACTACGCCGAGGTGCCGTCCTTCCAGATTACCGTCTATAAGCACCGCGAGAACCGTCCCACCTGGTACGAACGCGGCATGGTCTACCAGATCTTCCCCGACCGCTACGCCCGCGACGAGCATTGGCGCGAGCGCACGCTGGCCGAGCTCGAAAAGCCGCGCAAGGGCATTCAGCGCCGCATGGTCGAGGATTGGAACGAGCCACCCGTCTACGAACGCGCGGACGATGGATCCATTACCACCTGGGACTTCTACGGCGGCTCGCTCAAGGGCATCCAGGAAGACCTGCCCCGCATCGCCGAGCTGGGCTTTACCGCCATCTACCTCAACCCCATCTTTGAGGCCGCAAGCAACCATCGCTACGACACGGCCGACTACACCAAGATCGACCCGATCCTGGGCACCGAGCAGGACTTTACCGAGCTGTGCCAGGCAGCCGAGAAGCTGGGCAT
>ERZ1026866.1688-NODE-1688-length-10875-cov-4.203512_pt1 | contig 10875 bp, 9 predicted proteins | sample MGYA00380163_ERZ1026866 | MGnify/ENA primary metagenome ERZ1026866 (study PRJEB33269, sample SAMEA4719799) | human gut metagenome | biome: human-associated habitat; feature: organic feature; material: feces | place: Cameroon | collected 2013-10 ...
ACCCGCTAAAATACGGCATGTTTCAATCACAAAACATTCTTTAATGTTTCAAAAATGCTTCCGCGATATCAAGATCCTCCGGTGTTGTGATCTTAATATTCTGATAAGATCCCTCTGCCAGAGCAACCTTTGCCCCTGTCTCCTGCTCTACTACCATGGCATCATCTGTAATTTTGCTCATATCTTTCTGACGAATGCTGTCATGAGCCTCACGTATCAGTGAATACGAAAAAATCTGCGGGGTCTGAATTGTCCACACACACTTTCTGTTTGGAGTTTCTTTTACATATCCCTCTTCATCAGAAAGTTTAACTGTATCTTTAGAAGGCATACCAATCACACATGCACCTGTTTCCTTCACTTTCTGCAGACCACGTTCAAGAATTTCTTCTGTCACAAAAGGTCTTGCACCGTCATGGATCAATACATATTCACAGTCTCTGCATTCACAAAGACCTGCATAGACAGAATCATAGCGTTCTTTTCCTCCCGGGATTACTGCCGATACCTTTGTAAATCCATATTTTTGCACGATTTCTTCTTTACAGTAGGAGATAGATTCCTCTCCTGTCACAAGAATAATATCCTGAATCAGCGGACTTTCCTGAAAACAGCGCAGGGAATAATACAGAACCGGGTATCCCTGTATCTCCAGGAACTGCTTCTGTACTTTACTGTGCATTCTTTTTCCCTGCCCTGCTGCCAGAACAATGGCCGTATTTCTTTCTGACATCTCAACGCTCTCCCAGTTTAAGATTCGGCACAGCATTCAGATCCCAGCCATGACGTGTACCTTTAATATATTCATAGTAAGCAGCTACTCCGATCATTGCTGCATTATCTGTACAGAAGATCGGTGACGGACGATAGAAACTGTAATTGTTCTTCTTACAGGCTTCTTCCATTGCCGCTCTTAACGTTCCATTCGAAGCCACTCCGCCTGCAATTGCAATCTTAGTCATCCCATAATCTTTGGCTGCAAGCATTGTATGCTCCACCAGCACATCAACTACCGCTTTCTGGAAAGATGCTGCCAGATCTGCTCTGTTTATCTCTTCTCCGGTCATCTGCGCATGATTAATATAATTCAACACTGCTGATTTTACACCACTGAAGCTGAAATCGTACGGACAGTCTCCAATTTTAGCTTTTGGAAACTCAATTGCATTGGGATTTCCCTCTTTAGAGAGCTTGTCTACCTTTGGTCCTCCCGGATATCCCAGTCCGATAGCTCTTGCAACTTTGTCAAAAGCTTCGCCTGCAGCATCATCACGGGTACGTCCCAGGATTTCAAATTCTCCATAATCCTTAACGATCACAAGGTGTGTATGTCCTCCTGACACGATCAGACATAAAAATGGAGGTTCAAGATCCGGATGTTCAATATAATTTGCTGACACATGGCCCTCAATATGGTGGACACCTACCAGTGGAAGCTTCTTTGCATAAGCAATTGCCTTCGCCTCAGCAACGCCCACAAGAAGTGCACCTACAAGTCCCGGACCATAAGTGACACCAATTGCATCCAGATCATCAAGAGTTACATCTGCATCTGACAGTGCCTGTTCAATTACCTGGTTAATCTTTTCAATATGTTTACGGGAAGCAATTTCCGGAACTACCCCACCGTATAAAGTATGAAGAGCGATCTGTGAAGAGATCACATTTGACAGAATAGTTCTTCCGTTTTTGACAACAGAAGCTGCAGTCTCATCACAGGAACTCTCAATTGCAAGAATTAATGTATCTTTCATTTTCTGTTCCTCATATATCGGACGGATAAGTCATCCGCTTTACTACTTGTTCATAATCAGTTTCAGTGACATATTATTCCTCAAAATTCAATTCCAGACTCTTTCCGTCTTTTCCCGGATATGCATTTGGAAAAATTTCACGAACTTTATCCATAAACTCATCCGGTCTGACCAGAGACGGACTGTAATGTGTCAGCCACATCTCCTTTACCCGGGCATCACGGGCCAGAACCGCCGCCTCGCGGAAAGTCATATGCTTGTATCCGCGTGCTTTGTCTGCTTTGTCATCTTCTCCGTACATTCCTTCACAGATAAACAGATCCGATTCCTTTGCATTTCGCAGGATAGATTCTGTTGGTCTGGTATCTGTTGTATAAGTAAGCCTGATTCCTTTTCTCGCAGGTCCAAGTACCATCTCCGGTGTATAGGTAATACCGTCTGCTTCGATGGTCTGCCCTTTCTGAAGCGGATTCCAGTATTTCAGCGGAATATCCTGCTCTTTCGCTCTCTCAGCCGAGAATTTCCCCTGGCGGAGAATCTCAAGGGTATAGCCATAACAGAGTACATTATGGTTCACTTTAAAAGCCGTAATACGATAGCCATTTAATTCAATGACCTGCTCCGGCTGTGTAATCTCAATAAATTTAATTTCAAACGGAAGCTCCGGTGCAATGACGCGAAGTGCATTGACCACTCTCTCCAGACCTTTGGGGCCTACCAGAGTCAATGGTTCTGTGCGGTCTGCATTTCCCATAGTAAGAAGAAGTCCCGGAAGCCCGCTGATATGATCTCCATGATAATGAGTAAAACAGATCACATCAATAGGTTTAAAGCTCCATCCCTTCTCCTTAATTGCTACCTGAGTACCCTCACCACAGTCAATGAGCAGACTGCTCCCGTTATATCTTGTCATAAGCGCAGTCAACCATCTGCGCGGCAGAGGCATCATTCCACCGGTTCCAACTAAACATACATCTAACATATATTCCCTCTATTTTCCAGCTTCCGGCTATTCCCTTAAAAGGTGTATTGTCCGGCTGCTGATTTTTTCTGCTTTCATTTCTTTTTCATTTGGGATGTCTGGTCATAAGCAGCGCATCCTCCACAGGATCACTGTAATATGCCTTACGTATTCCATCTCCGGTAAATCCCATACGTTCATAGAGACGGATTGCAGTCTCATTTCCCACACGTACTTCCAGATGGATTGTCGTAACCTCCCTCTCTGCTGCAAGGCGGATCAGGCTCTGCATCAGAAAAGCGCCAATTCCTTCTTTTTGTCTGTCCCTGCGCACAGCCACATTGGTAATATCTCCCTCATCCAGAACCATAAGAAGACCGCAGTAACCCAGAATCTTTTCTTTCTCTTCCACCACCAGAAACATGGCATCATCCCTGGTCAGAAAAGTAAAAAAACCTTCTTTTGTCCATGGCACATGAAAAAGATCCTGCTCAATCTCCATTACCTGATCCAGGTCATCCACAAGCATTTCCCGCAGGATCATATTTTTGTACCTGCCGGTTTCTGCTCTTTTTCTCTCTCTGCACGCTCACGCTCTGCCTGGGAAACGCGGAGATATTCCGGAATATGTTCCATGGCAGTCTCTGTGTGTCCTTCTTTATAATAAATACTGCCAAGAGCTGCCACTGCCGCTGCTCTCTGTTTATTTACATGAGCCGGTGCAAAAGAATACGGAACCTGCAGTTTCTCTGCGATCAGTTCACGAAATACAGGTACACCGTCTCCTAAAAATGTAACCATCTCACCTCTCTGATTCAGTTCTTCCAGCAGTTCCTCGATCGGTGCTGCCCACTGTTCTTTCAAAGTCATAAGCTGATGCTCTTCAAATCTGTAAATTCCTGTATATACCTGCTTTCTTCTGGCATCCATGATCGGACAGATCAATCCCTGTGCATCATAAAGATTATATGCCAGTGCATCTACTGTCGGTACTGCTACCAATGGTTTCTTCAGGGCAAGTCCCAGGCCTTTGGCTGTTGCCGAGCCGATACGGAGCCCTGTAAAGGATCCCGGTCCCGCAGCCACTGCAATAGCATCTATGGATTCCAGTTCCAGTTCCGTCATCTTCACAATCTCATCTAACATCGGAAGCAAAGTCTGAGAATGTGTTTTCTTATAATTTACAGTATACTCAGCCAGTAATGTATCATCTTCCACAACTGCTACAGATGCAACAATTCCTGAGCTGTCCAAAGCTAAAATTTTCATTTCTACCTCCTAACTGTTCTCCGGACCAATCACTGTAATCCTTCTATAATCAAAACCTTTCTCCAGATCTTTCTCTATGGTTACTTTGATCAGATTTTCCGGAAGGATCTCTTCGATCAGATTGGCCCATTCGATCAGACAGATTCCCTGTCCGAAGAAATAATCATCATATCCGATTTCTTCCATTTCCTCAATGTCACCGATACGGTAAACATCAAAATGATATAAAGGAAGACGTCCGCTTTCGTATTCCTGAATGATCGTGAATGTCGGGCTGCAGATAGGCTCTGTGATTCCAAGCCCTGCCGCAACTCCCTGGGTAAATACGGTTTTTCCAACTCCAAGATCACCTGTCAGAGTATAAATCTGACCCGGTTTCGCATTCTCTCCGATCTTCTTTCCCACCTCAAATGTTTCCTGTGGTGTTTTTGTCTCTATAATCATCTTTTCCACCTTTTTCTTGCAGAATTGTTCTTTGCATATTATAATAGAGCGAACAGCGAAATACAATACTTTTTGAAAAGGAGACTTGAAACTATGGCAAATCCGATAGTTACAATTACCATGGATAATGGCGATGTAATGAAAGCAGAATTATATCCTGAGATTGCACCGAATACAGTTAATAACTTTATCAGTCTTGTAAAAAAAGGCTTCTATGACGGACTTATTTTCCATCGTGTGATCAACGGTTTCATGATCCAGGGAGGATGCCCGGACGGAACAGGTATGGGCGGTCCGGGATACAGCATTAAGGGTGAATTCACTCAGAACAGATTTAAAAATGATCTGAAACATACTGCAGGTGTTCTTTCCATGGCACGCGCCATGCATCCAAACTCAGCAGGAAGCCAGTTCTTTATCATGCACAAAGATGCCCCGCATCTTGACGGTGCTTATGCTGCATTCGGCAAGATCACTGAAGGAATGGATGTTGTAAACCGTATTGCAGAAGAAGATACCGATTACAGCGACCGTCCGCTTGACGAGCAGAAAATCAAATCCATGACAGTAGAAACTTTCGGTGTTGATTATCCGGAACCGGAGAAATGCTGATTCGCTGACTGTTTATGCCCCATGCAGTTTTCAGGCTGCATGGGGCATATTTTATCAGTCCGTAAATACTTTCACTTCACCGTCAATCACTGAATAGTAAAGATCTTTCTCTTTCTTCATCTTCGCTCTTCCATTTGTTCCCTCGGTGATTGCTTTCTCTACAAATGCAATCTGATCCGCCGGAACCAGCAAATGCAGAACTACCCTGTCAGTGTATTCAGAATCAAGGATCGGTAATTTCTGTTCTCCGGCAATATACTGGATCTTGCCTATCCCGGTATAATCCGTAACTACTTCCATAGAAATTCCGTAGGTTTTCTCAATCACTGTGCTGGCGGCAAGACCTTCCTGCAGACTCTTGGAATATGCTCTGACAAGACCTCCTGTTCCAAGAAGTATCCCTCCAAAATATCTGGTAACTACTGCTGCCACATTATAAATATCTTCCCCCAGAATTACATCCAGCATTGGTCTTCCCGCAGTGCCTGACGGCTCACCATCGTCACTGCATCTGGTATATTCCCTGTTCTTTCCCACCGAATATACATAGCAGTTATGTCTGGCATCCCAATATTTCTTCTTCATTTCCTCTATAAATGCCAGTGCCTCATCTTCGGTCTGTACAGGACGCACTGTAGCAATAAATCTGGATTTCTTTTCCACGATCTCGCCTTCCCCGCCCTCGTAAACTGTCTTATATTTCTCAAGCATGTCTCATACTCCTCTTTCCGTTCTCTTATTGACTCAGTGTACCATGAATTACAAAAATGTGCCAGCACAGTGTATACTAATCCTGTAAAAAAACACAATAACCATTAAAAAAGATCCAAAAGCAATTGTGAATTTTTATTTTTCTGCTTTATTTACTTATTCTTATTTGATATAATAGAACGGATTATAAAGGAGGTTTAACATGAACTACGGTAAAAAGTCGACTGCAAAGAAACGGACGGCACTGATCTCCCGTTCTTCCATGATGGGAAAGCGCGCCAGAGTTTCTTTCATCAGAGTCCTGTTCGTATCACTGATAGCACTCTGCATCGCAGTAACCTGTCTGGGTGTGGGGTCATTCAGGGGTGTAATTGATACTGCTCCTGATGTTGATGATATTGATATTATGCCACTGGGCTATGCAACCTTTCTCTACGATGATGCAGGGAATCAGATCCGTAAACTGGCCGCTCCGGATTCCAACCGACTGCCTGTCACTCTCGATCAGATACCTGTTGATCTGCAGCATGCAGTTGTCGCAATTGAGGATGAACGTTTCTATGAACATAACGGTATTGACGTAAAAGGTATTCTTCGTGCCGGAATGAAAGCTCTCACTACCGGAGATTTCTCAGAAGGTGCCAGTACGATCACACAGCAGCTTCTTAAGAATAACGTATTTACCAACTGGACCAGTGAATCTACTCAGCTGGAAAGATTTACGCGAAAAATCCAGGAACAGTACCTTGCTGTCCAGGTTGAGAAAAAAACTGATAAAGACACCATTCTTGAGAATTACCTGAACACAATTAACCTGGGTGCCGGTTCCTACGGTGTACAGGCTGCCGCACGACAGTATTTTGACAAGGATGTATGGGATCTGAATCTTTCTGAATGTGCAACTCTGGCAGGTATCACACAGAACCCGACGAAATTTAACCCGATCATCAATCCTGACAGCAACAGGAAGAGACGCAAGGAAGTTCTCCAGCATATGCTGGATCAGAACTATATTACTCAGGATCAGTATGATGAAGCTCTTGCAGATGATATTTATTCCCGTATCCAGGCCGCTCAGGAAAAGAACTCCAGCACTGAGAATACTGTTTACACATATTTTGAAGATGAACTGACAGATCAGATCATCAACGACCTGATGAATATCAAAGGTTACACAAAAAAACAGGCAACCAATCTTCTCTACAGCGGCGGACTTAAAGTATATACAACACAGGATTCCAAGATTCAGAATATCCTGGATGAGGAATATGCAGATCCTTCCAATTATCCGGACACTGTCCAGTATGAACTTGACTATGCCCTGACGGTTACCGATCCTGATGGAAATCAGGTAAACTACAGTAAGGAAATGCTGCAGCTTTATTTTCAGAATGAGGATCCCGATTTCGATCTTCTGTTCGATTCCCCGGAAGATGGACAGACTTATGTAGACAAATATAAGGCAAGCATACTCGCCAACGGAAGTAAAGTTCTTGCAGAGCGTGTCAATTTCGCACCTCAGCCACAGTCTTCCATGAGTGTGATCGACCAGCATACCGGCTATGTAAAAGCTCTGATCGGTGGTCGTGGAGAGAAAACAGCAAGTCTTACACTGAACCGAGCAACGGACACTACCAGACAGCCTGGTTCTACCTTTAAGATCGTGTCCACTTATGCACCTGCTTTAAATGAAAAAGGCATGTCTCTTGCAACAACATTTGAAGATGAACCTTATGAATATCCGGATGGTTCCCCTGTAAACAACGCAACCCGTTCTTACAACGGAACAACCACGATCCGTACCGCGATCCAGAATTCCATTAACGTTGTAGCCGTCAAGTGTCTGGAAAAAGTAACTCCTGAGCTTGGATTGAAATATCTGGACAACTTTGGTTTTACAACCCTTGCTCATGGAACAGAGGCTGACAAAGATGCCAATGGTAATGTATGGAGCGATGCAAACCTTGCCACTGCGCTTGGCGGCATCACCCGCGGTGTCACAAATGTTGAACTGTGTGCATCCTATGCAGCCATCGCAAATGGCGGAAATTATATCAAGCCAATTTATTACACAAAAATTCTGGATCACAACGGAAACGTACTGATCGAGAATACTGCTGCCGAACGTTCCGTAATCAAAGAAAGTACTGCTTTTCTTCTCACCAGTGCAATGGAGGATGTTGTAAAACAGGGTACAGGTACAGCCTGCCAGCTTGACAATATGCCTGTTGCCGGAAAAACAGGTACAACCGAAGCCTATAACGACTTGTGGTTTGTGGGTTATACACCATATTATACATGCGCAGTATGGTCCGGTTATGACAACAATGAGAAATTACCTGATTATGCGCGTAACTTCCACAAAGCTTTATGGAAAAAGGTTATGACTCGTATCCATGAGGGACTTCCTTCCAAAGAATTCGAGAAGCCTGCAAGTGTAGAAAAGTTAAGTGTCTGCGAGGAAACCGGACTTCTTCCAAGAGCCGGATGTCCGGTGATCACTGAATACTTTGACGTAGGTACCATGCCTACTGAATACTGTGACCAGCATTTCTATGACAGTGATGATGATTATGACTATAATTATGATACAGATTCCTCTGATCAGACTGACAACACCACTGACACTGATAACAGCGGAAACTCTGATAATGGAGATACCGACAACAGTGGTGACAGTAACAATACTGATGACACTGGTAATAACGGTGACGATGGTACTGATAATACCGGCGGAAGCGATGACAACGGTGACGGTAACGAGGATGATTCCTCTTATCAGATTGACTATTATTAATGAAAAAATACCGGTACAGGAGCACCTCCGAATGATGTTCCTGTACTGCAAAAAATCCACAGTCCTGTCAACTCAGGACTGTGGATTTTTTATATATTTTCAAAATTGATTCTCAGATATTATGCTTCTTTAATAACCATACGTGCAGATCCGTAAATACCTGCATCATTTCCAAGAGTTGCAAGAATGATCGGTGTTTTCTTGCATGCTGTAAAAGCATATTTCTCATAGTATTTCTGAATACAGTCGATCAATGGCTGTCCGGCTTTGGAAACGCCACCGCCGATAACAATGGCTTCCGGATCTGTCACACATGCGAACATGGCAAGTGTTCCGCCAAGCATTTCTCCTACCTGTGCCATAACATCGCAGGCTACTTTGTCGCCCTCTTTAAAAGCATCCAGAACATTCTTTGCTGAAAGTTTTGTAAATTTGCGAAGAACAGTCTGCTCATCTGTAGCAGCCAGAGTCCTCTGTGCCACGCGAACGATACCTGTTGCAGATGCATACTGCTCCAGACATCCACAGTTACCACAGTTGCAGGCTTCTTTTTCTTCATGGTTAACTGCTGCATGACCGATCTCTCCGCCTGCACCATGAGCACCGCCAACGATCTTTCCATCAACGATGATTCCACCGCCGACACCTGTTCCAAGAGTTACAAGAATAACGTTCTTAGCTCCTGCTGCTGCGCCTTTCCATGCTTCTCCAAGTGCTGCTACATTGGCATCGTTTCCTGCTTTGGACGGAAGTCCTGTCAGCTCTGTCAGTTCCTTGGTAACTTCTTTAAAGCCCCAGAAAAGGTTTACTGCACATGGCACTTCCCCTCTCTCGTTAACAGGTCCCGGTACCCCGATTCCCACACCGTCGATTTCTTCTTTATCCAGCTTACGCTCTGCGATCTTGTCAAGGATTGTCTTTGCAATATCCGGCAGGATTGCTTCTCCACTGTTCTCCTTACGTGTAGGAATTTCCCATTTCTCAACTAAGACTCCGTCTGTCTGAAAGAGTCCACATTTTACAGATGTACCACCAACGTCAATTCCAAAACAATACTTTCCCATAATATCTGATATCCTCCAAATTACTTTAAATTATTTTTCTTCACGTTTCTTTGCAAGGTTTGCCTGAACACGTTTGTACAGCTCTTCCGCTGCATTGTATCCCATCTTCTTCTGTCTGTGGTTAACTGCCGCAGATTCAACGATAATAGCCAGATTACGTCCCGGACGGATAGGCAGAGAATGGCATACAATCTTATTTCCAAGATACTCTGTATATTCCTCATGCAGGCCGAGACGGTCATATTCTTTGTCTCTGTCCCACTCTTCCAGTTTGATAACCAGATCCACAGACTGTGTATCCTTAACGCTCTCAACACCAAACAGAGTTTTGACATCAATAATACCGATACCACGAAGTTCAATGAAATGTCTTGTGATATCCGGTGCCGAACCCACCAGCGTCACATCACTGACTTTACGAAGTTCTACAACATCATCACTGACAAGACGATGTCCTCGTTTGATCAGTTCCAGCGCAGCCTCACTCTTGCCAATTCCGCTCTCACCTGTGATCAGGACACCTTCACCATATACATCCACCAACACTCCATGAATGGAAATACATGGTGCCAGCTGTACACCCAGCCAGCGGATAATCTCAGCCATAAAACTGGAAGTTGTGCGCTCTGTCACGAAAGTCGGAACATTATATTTAACTGCCAGATCGATCATATCCTGTGATGGTCTTGTCATTGTACTGAAAATCACACAGGGAATCTTGCTGGAAATAAATCTCTCATATTTAAATTTCCGTTCCTCATCACTGAGCTGCATCAGATAAGTATACTCTACATATCCGATGATCTGTACCCGTTCATTTGCAAAATGCTCCAGATATCCTGTCAGCTGCAATGCCGGTCTGTTGATCTCCGCTGTCTTGATCACAATCTCAGACAGATCAATTTCAGGAGTCAGGTTGTGAAGTCCCAGTTCCTGAACTAATTTTGTCAACTGTACACCCTTCATTTATTTCTCCTTTTCAGTTCAAAATCTGAAAGCCCGGTCTGTCCGCTATCTCAAAACCTGCTCATACAGACATAACTCATTTATAGCTGTCGTCCGAAACTTTCATAGTAAATTTCACGTCTTTTTTATTATATCACATCACTATATACAACTTCAATTACAAAAAGCGAGAGTCTTTGGGTAATATGTAGAAGAACCCAGGAATATTTTTACATATTTTATATTTTTTCTCACCAGTGTGCCGTAAATAACTATACCAATCGCGTAGGATGCGGATTCGAGTGTGCTGGTATAAAA
>ERZ1026866.1692-NODE-1692-length-10861-cov-3.803072_pt1 | contig 10861 bp, 10 predicted proteins | sample MGYA00380163_ERZ1026866 | MGnify/ENA primary metagenome ERZ1026866 (study PRJEB33269, sample SAMEA4719799) | human gut metagenome | biome: human-associated habitat; feature: organic feature; material: feces | place: Cameroon | collected 2013-10 ...
AAATAAGTATATATGCAAAAATTGTGCATAAAATAAAATAAGTGTATTGACAATTAAAAAATATGGTGTTAATATAGGCTCAACTTAGGGCAGTTATATATAATAACTGTAATATAATATGAATAATTAAAGTCTATGAGCAAAATAGTACTTATGGAAGATACATCACAGAGAGTCAGCGTTGGTGGAAGCTGATATGGATAGCCATAGGGAATGGGTTTGGGAGATGCATTGGTGAATTTTTAGTAGCTGATGACGTGACCTCACGTTACAGGGGTATGATATATTATTGTATCAGATAATGAGAATGACAACAGGTGGCATATCCGGTTTCGGATATGCCTTTTTTATTTATGCGGGCGATGTCGAAGTCAGTATTATGACGAAAGTTTGGCAGCTGTCACGATTTACGGGTAATACGTTAAGCGTATTTCTTATGATTAATAAAATGTTGTACATTGAACAAGGGTGGCACCACGATAATTCGTCCCTGATAGCTGGTTATAGCTGTCAGGGACTTTTTTGTATTAAGACAGATATATTTCATTAAGCAAAGCCCCTGGCATCTGATAAGACATTAGCATTATAAAATGTATAGAAAAGAGGATGTTTAATGAAAAAGATTTTGAAAGCGTACAAAAAGACAGTGAGCATAGTTAATGAGACAGCAATACAGATATATGAAAGCCTTGGAAGTGAAAAAAAAGGTTTCCTTATGGAAAGTAATGATAAGGAAAATGGAAGATATACATTTATGGGTATTGATCCTCAATATATAATCCGGTCAGAGGGTGAAGCACTTGTCATCATTGACAAGAACGGACAGCGCGACGTAAGAAAAGGTAATCCGCTTGACAGGCTTAAGGAATATTTTGATGAGTTTGAAGTGACAAAGGAGGCGGAAGAACTTGAATTTATGGGTGGTTTTGTTGGAAGCTTTGGTTATGATTTTGTAAGATATACAGAAAAACTTCCCGATGATAATCCTGATGAGATAGGAATAGAGACAATACAGCTTATGCTTGCCGATAAATTCATAGCAATAGATCATATGGCTGAGACAATGACAGCAGTTGTGCTTGAGGCTGATACACCCGAGGGAAAGCAGCGGGCACAAGAAGAACTTGATAAGCTTATAAGACAGGCGAGAACTAACAAAAAAGAAAGTCTGATGCAGGTACATCACGATGGTGAAATATTGAAAAAATCGGACACGCTTGAAGAGTATGAAAAAAAGGTTGAAAAGATAAAACAGTATATAAAGGACGGGCATATATTTCAGACAGTGCTTTCACAAAGATGGACAGTTAAGACTAAGCAGACAGGTTTTGAGATATACAGGGAGTTAAGAAAGCTCAATCCTTCCCCATATCTTTATTATTATAATTTTGGTGAATTTGAGATTATAGGAAGTTCACCGGAGATGATAGTTAAACAGACGGATTCAAGAGTGTATACATGTCCGATAGCAGGTACAAGAAAGAGAGGAAAGGATAAAGAGGAGGATATAAGGCTTGAAAAAGAGCTGCTTTCCGATGAGAAAGAAAAGGCAGAGCATGTAATGTTAGTTGACCTTGCAAGAAATGATATGGGAAGAATATCACAGCTTGGAACGGTTAAGGTATCCGATTTTATGAGCATTCAGAGATATTCACATGTAATGCATATCGTATCACTTGTAGAAGGAAAGAAAAACGGAAAGCTTCATCCGCTGGATCTTGTATCATCATTTCTGCCGGCAGGAACTTTAAGCGGTGCACCTAAGATAAGGGCTATGGAGATTATTGATGAGCTTGAAAGTGTAAGAAGAGGTCTGTATGGAGGTGCAACCGGTTATCTTGATTTCGGTGGTAATATGAACTTCTGCATTACAATAAGAACTATGGTTAAGAAAGGTGACAGGGTATACCTTCAGGCAGGAGCCGGAATAGTTGCAGATTCAATACCTGAAAATGAATATATGGAATGCTGTAACAAGGTTATGGCACTTGCTAAGACAGTAATAGAGGAGGATAAGTTATGATTCTGTTAATAGATAATTATGATTCATTTACATATAATCTGTATCAGTTTATGGGAATATTTAATTCAGATATAAAAGTAGTCAGAAATGATAAACTCACTATTGAGGATATTGAAAAAATGAATCCTGAAAAGATAGTAATATCTCCGGGACCGAAAAGTCCTAAAGAAGCAGGAATATGTTTAGATGTAATTAAGCATTTTGCAGGAGTAAAGCCTATCCTTGGAATATGTCTTGGGCATCAGTGTATTGGTGAAGCATTTGGTGCAACGGTATCGTATGCAAAGAAGATATGCCATGGCAAGCAGTCGGCTATCCATCATAATAAGGACGGCATATTTAAGGGGCTTGACGATGATATCAGGGTTGCAAGATATCATTCACTGGCAATTATTGAGGATACACTTCCTGACTGCCTTGAGGTGACAGCCAGGACTGAGGATGGTGAGATAATGGCAGTACAGCATAAGAGTTATCCGGTATATGGCTTACAATTTCATCCGGAGTCAATATATACTGAACATGGTAAAAAACTGATTGAGAATTTTATATCAGAAATTGAGGGATAATTATGATACTTGATATTATAGTAGAAGATAAAAAGAAGAGACTTATAGAGCATAAGAATAATATAAGCGAAGCAGAAATGAAAAGACTTGCACTTGAATCAGAAAGAAAAAGCATAAGCTTTTATGATGCACTTGCAAAAAAAGGACTATCTATTATAGGTGAGTTTAAGAAAGCATCGCCAAGTCATGGCATAATGGCGAGCAAGGTTAATCTTGAGGAAAGAATAAGACAGTATAACGAGGCTGTGGATGCCATATCATGTCTTACTGAAGAGGATCATTTTAATGGAAGTACAGAATATCTAAAACAGATAAGAAAAATGACAACACTTCCAATTATAAGAAAAGATTTTATAATAGATGAATATCAGGTGTATGAAGCTAAGGTTATCGGTGCGGATGCAATTCTTCTTATTGCGGCAATACTTGATGATAAGAAGTTTAAGGAGTTATATGACCTTGCATATAGTCTCGGACTAGATGTGTTATGTGAAGTGCATGATGAAGAAGAATTAAAAAGAATGATTAATCTCGATGTTAAGATAATAGGAATTAATAACAGAAATCTTAAGACATTTGAAGTATCACTTGATACAACTAAAAGACTTGCGGCTATGATACCAGATGGAAAGGTTGTGGTAGCAGAAAGCGGAGTAAGTAATGATAAAGATATTATCACACTTAAAAAAAGTGGTGCTGCGGCAATGCTTATTGGTACGGCACTTATGGAAGCGGAGTCACCCGGAAAGATTGCCGCATTGTGGAAGAATGCATATAATAAGGCAGATGAAAGTGTATCAGATATTAAGGTTAATAAGAAAGTTACAGCTTCTGAAATTAAAATCTGTGGTATAACATCTGTACAAGAGATTGATTATCTGGCGGAAAATAAGGTTGATTACTGTGGTATGGTGCTTTTCTATGAAAAGAGCAGACGTAATATAACAATTGAAAAGGCGAAAGAGTTCATAGCTTATATAAAAGCCATTAAATCAGACATTAAGACAGTTGCCGTAACAGTATCTCCTGATAAGGAAGAATTAAAGCTTATTGAAGAAGCAGGCTTTGATTATATACAGATTCATGGGGAGCTTAAAAAGCAAGTCTATAAGGCAGCAGACATACCTATAATCAGGGCATATAACGTAGATAGTATAAAGGATATATCGGATAAAAATATAACTGATATGAAGGTGTCTGATAAGAAATCATATGATACTAAAAATAACTTAAATGATACGGACACGTCAGATAAAATATGTGCAATTCTTTATGATGGAAGCATACCGGGAAATGGAAAGGTATTCGACTGGCAGCTGATAAAAAATATTAACAGGAACAATAAAAAACTCATTCTTGCAGGTGGAATTAACAAAGAAAATGTAAGGCTTGCGATTGAACAAATCGGACCTGATGTGATAGATGTAAGTTCTGCAGTTGAATATAAAGATGGCGGCAAGGATCCTGAAAAAATAAAGGAATTTGTTAAGACAGTAAGAACGTGTGAAATTTAATTACAGATATAAAATATTGCATTAAAATAACAGATTATAAGCATGATGGTAATAAAACCTGTTATTGTAAACGAGTATAAAAATGTCAGAAAAATAAACATTTGTATAGACAGGAAAGAGAGGAAATTATGGATAAGAGATATTATGGAGAATTTGGCGGACAGTTCGTATCAGAGTCACTTATGAACACACTTGATACACTTGAAAAGGAATTTGAGACAGCTATTAAAGATCCTGAATTTATAAAGGATTATAATTATTATCTTAAGGAATATGTAGGCAGGGAGAATCCATTATATTTTGCAGAAAAGTTAAGTGCGAAGTATAAAACTAAGATATATCTTAAAAGAGAAGATTTAAACCATACAGGAGCACATAAGATTAATAATGTTATTGGACAGGTACTTCTTGCTAAGAGAATGGGAAAGACCAAGGTTATTGCAGAGACCGGTGCCGGTCAGCATGGTGTTGCAACAGCGACAGTAGCGGCTCTTTTTGGAATGGAATGTACTGTTTATATGGGTAAAGAAGACATGGACAGACAGCAGCTTAATGTATTCAGAATGGAGCTTCTTGGAGCAAAGGTACAGCCTGTAACATCAGGAAGTGCAACATTAAAGGATGCAACTAATGAGGCAATAAGGACATGGGCTGAAAGAGCAGAGGATACATTTTATGTAATAGGTTCAGCCGTTGGACCATATCCATATCCTAAGATGGTAAGAGAATTTCAGAAAGTTATAAGCGTTGAGGCAAGGCGACAGATTTTAGAGAAAGAGGGACGTCTTCCTGATGCAGTAGTTGCCTGCGTCGGAGGTGGCTCTAATTCTATAGGAATGTTCTCAGAGTTTATAAATGATAAGGATGTTAAGCTTGTCGGTGCAGAGGCCGGCGGACTCGGAGTTGAGACAGGTAAACATGCTTCAGCTATGGCACTTGGAAAGATGGGTATTCTTCATGGAATGAAGACATATCTTTTACAGGATGATGATGGTAATATTGAACTTGCACATTCAATATCAGCAGGACTTGATTATCCGGGAGTAGGACCGGAGCATGCTTATCTTAGAGATACAGGAAGAGTTGAATATGTATCAATAACAGATAAAGAGGCGATGGATGCATTACTTGAATTATCAAGACTTGAAGGAATTATTCCGGCAATAGAGAGTGCACATGCACTTGCACAGGTCATTAAAATGACTAAGGATATGACAGAGGACCAGATAATTGTAATGTGTCTTTCAGGACGTGGTGATAAGGATGTTATTACGGTACAGAGATATCTTAATGGAGAGGAGACTAACAAATAATGAATAGAATAGAGCAGAGAATGGAACAGCTTAAGGCTGAAAATAAGAAAGCATTTATTACATATACAACAGCAGGACTTAAAGATATGGCAACAACTAAGCGTATTATTAAGACTCAGGAGGCAGCAGGAATTGATGTTATTGAACTGGGTATTCCATTTTCAGATCCGGTAGCAGATGGACCGGTAATTCAGGATGCCTCTTATAAATCAATACTTAATGGGACAACTTTAACAAAAGTATTTGATATGATGTCAGAGATAAGAGATGAAGGTGTAGATGTACCTATAATATTTATGATGTATTATAATACCATCTATCATTATGGAATTGATGATTTTGTTAAAAAATGCATCGGATGTGGAGTTGATGGACTTATTGTGCCTGACCTGCCATTTGAAGAGCAGAAAGAATTACAGACGGCATTAGACAGCAATGAGGCTGCACCAATCCTCATACAGCTTGTAGCTCCTGTTTCAAAGCAGAGGATTCCTATGATTCTTGAAAATGCAAGAGGATTTGTATACTGTGTATCGCAGATGGGTGTTACAGGAAAGGGTGCTAATTTCCATAAGGATATAAGAAAGTATCTTGAAGATGTAAAAGCAGTAAGTAATATTCCTGTTATGATGGGATTTGGCATAAGAACAGTGGAGGATGTCAGACCTCTTCTTGATGTAATAGATGGTGCAATAGTCGGTTCGCATTTTATAAAGCTGCTTGAAAGCAATGATTTCTCGGATAAGACTATTACAGACTATATTAGTAACTTTAAAGAAAAAATGCAGTAAGCACACTTGAGTTTTCGTATTTTTGTTTATATAATTGTGATATCTTAGGAAAACAATTATTACAGAATACGAAAACTCGATTTTTATGGGGGTGTTAATTTGGTTTCAGAGCTTGCAAAACAGGCAGTAAATATTAAATGTGGTTTTGAAAATGCCAAGATGACCGGTAATTATGAATGTGCCTATGCATTAGGAATTGTATCAAAGGCAGCAGGTATTGAAAAGAATACAGAGTTTAATAATCTTCTTGAATTAAGACAGTCAGTTGATGATAAGCTTAAAGGGATTGATATACAGGATGATAAGATTAAAAAACTTATACAGATGCTTTCAGATTATGAGACCACAGAAGTATTTGATGAGCAGATGAGCGGATTATATAACGATGGATATGATGGAAAGTAACATCTGAGCTAATGAACTGCTTAAAAATACAAATATTAAATATATGAATTAAAGTGAGTATACGATTAACAATAATGATTAATATTGTTTCACAACAAAATGCTTTTGTTATTAAAATTAACTAAAAATAATATAACTGGTTGACTTATTGTAAACGATAGAGTACACTTTGATAAGTGATTTAAAATAACATAAGACAGAAATATTTAGAAAGTTAAAGGTGGATGTTAAACTATGAAACAGACAGTAGAAGTAGCAGACATTGAGAAAGCACATAAAAATCCAATAGCTGAGCTTGTCCAGACAGCATGTAAGTTTGAAAGCCATATTGAGATTGAAAGTGAAGGCAAGAATATTAATGCCAAGAGCCTTATGGGAATTATGGCATTTGGGTTAAAAAAGGGTATGATGGTCAGCGTATCGGCAACAGGTTCGGATGAAGAACTTGCTGTTGATAGTATTAAACAGTTTTTATCATGTTAATTGTAATGATATTATTATTATGAATATATCATTATGGTATTAATATTTAATATTATGTGGTATTAATATTATATGATATTAATATTATTATGATAGTAAACTATTATAATAGCAGATTATTATCATAATATGGCATTGTTATATGCCGGATAACAGGTATTAAAGTTTGAGGAGGTAATGGACATGGCAAACATGCAATCTAATGACGTATTTGGAAGTTCTAAGGATACAACAAAGACAAAAGCAACTGTAGAAAGCACACAGGCAAAGGCATCTACTAAGAAAGATACTCCGACAACTGATGATAGTAAGGCAGCAACAGCTAAGACAGCAAAGTCAGCAAAGTCAGAAGAAACTAAGGCGGCAGACGTTAAGGCAGAGGTGAAGATTACAGAGAGCAAGCCGGCAGCTAAGAAGACAAGAGCAGCTAAGACTACGGCTAAGCCAGCAGCTAAAAAGACAGCCAAGAAAGCTGATGAAGAGACTGCAGCGGCTAAGAAACCGGCAGCGAAGACAACTAAGACAGCAGCTAAGAAGACTACAACAAGAAAGACTGCCACTAAGAAAAAGGAGATTACTAAGTCCTTATATATCCAGCATTATGGTAAACAGATTGATGAAGCTTCATTATATGAAAGAGTTATCAAGGATTGTGAAAGTCAGAATGTAACAGTTGAAGAGCTTAAGCTGTATGTTAAGCCTGAGGATAATGCCTGTTATTATGTTGCAAATGGTAATGTAGCAGGTAAAGTTGATTTATATTAATTTACATACATACATTAAGAACTTGTAATAAAGAGCCAGTCGTGCTAAGAAGATTTATACAAAGTATGGATTTGATTGATTCTATATATTGTATGAATTTTCATTAGCACGGCTTTTTTTATGCTTTGATTCTGATTTTTATTATTTTTTTAATGTAAATTTATGGATGTAAATTTATGCAAAATTTTGTCTTTGAAAATATGGCAGAATTGTTGTATACTGTATATATTGATACAATATTATGATGAAAGACATATGGCTGCATAAGCTTGATTTACTATTGTAAGGAAAGCAGGCAGCTGGCGTTAGAACAGGAAGGAAGATTAATATGTTTGAGATTGGTGAAAAGGTAGTGTATGGAGTATTAGGCGTGTGTGAGATTACGGATATAGCAACTCCTCCAATTAAAGGTATTGAGGGAAGCTACTATTTTCTACAGCCGGTATATGACAGTAAAGGAATAATATATTCGCCTGTTGATAGTAATACAACCCTTGCAATGAGAGATATTGTAAGTGAAAAAGAAGCTGAACATCTTATGAATAAGGCAAAGAACTGCAAAGCAGATGACAAGCTTAATGACAGGATACCGGCTTCGCAATATGATGATATAGTAAAGTCACAGGACCTTGAAAAACTGATGCATTTGGTAAGATTTTTATATAATATCAAGAATGAGCGGGCTAAGGATTTAAGGAAGCTTAAGTCAATAGACAGCAGAATGCTTACAATGTCAAGAAAGCTGTTATATGGTGAGCTTGCGGTGGCACTTAATAGAGAGCTTGCAGATGTAACAGAAGAACTTGATACATATCTTGGTGTGAAGTAATGAAGGATTTAACAAAGGGAAGCATAGTTAAGCTGATACTTGCATTTGCGCTGCCTGTGTTTATAGGTAATATTCTTCAGCTTACATATAATCTTGTTGATACTAAGATAGTAAGCCAGGTGCTTGGAGAACAGTCGCTTGCAGCAGTAGGTTCAACTAATTCTGTTAATACGCTTGTCATAGGTTTTTTAAATGGCCTGACTAACGGATTTGCTGTTATAGCAGCACAATATTTTGGAGCCTCTGACAGAAAGTATCTTAAAAGAACAGTGGCTATGTCATTGATACTTGGAATTGCTGTTTCACTTATAATGACTATATTGGTTCTGATATTTTTAATGCCTCTTTTAAGAATGCTTAATACGCCGGATAATATAATAAATGAATCATATGATTATATTTTTATAGTCTTTGCCGGAATGACAATACTTATGCTGTATAATGTATGCTGTGCCCTGTTAAGGGCTATTGGAGATGCAGTGACACCGCTTATATTCCTTGCGGTATCAGTTGTATTAAATATAGGTGGGGACTATCTTTTTATGGTTGTAATTAAGCTTGGTGTAAAGGGGGCAGCTATATCTACAGTTCTTGCACAGCTTATTGCCATGCTGCTGTGTGTTATATATATGTTTAAACGGTATGAGGTTCTTAGATTTTCAAAAATGGATATTGTATTTGAAAAGAATCTTATAGGAAAGATGATGGCTTCGGGCTGTTCAATGGGACTTATGGGTTCACTGGTATCAATTGGTTCAGTTGCATTGCAGACTGCTATCAATACATTTGGAACAGATATAATAGTTGCACATACAGCCGCAAGAAAAGTTACAGAGCTTTTTATGCTTTCTTTTTCTGTGCTCGGTACGACAATGGCAACCTTCTGCGGACAAAATCTTGGAGCAGGGCAGATAAAGAGAATCAGGCGTGGAATCAGGACAGCCATAGGAATGGCCTGGATATGGTGTATAGGTGTAATAATAGTTACTAATCTTTTCGCACCGGCAATGATAAGTGTGCTTACAAGCAGCACAAAACCTGAGGTTGTTGACACTGCGTCGTTATATCTTAGAATAAACACGACACTTTATTTTGTGACAGCTATGATTACGATTATCAGAAATTCAATGCAGGGAATAGGCGATCGTGTAACGCCTATAATATCAAGTATGATAGAGCTGGTTGGTAAAGTGGTAATCGTAATAGTCCTAGTTCCAAAGCTTGGATATATGGGAGTCATAGTATCAGAGCCTATCGTATGGGTGCTTATGGTAATACCTCTTATAGTGCAGATAATAAGGACACCTATTCTTAAGATTCAAAATGAAAAATAATATTTATTCAAGAATTATCTGGTCAATGGTTACGAATACGAACCCTCTTGCCTGTAATTCATCAATTATTTCAAGGGCTGCGGTCACTGACGAATCATATATATCGTGAAGAAGTATGATGTCACCGCAGTCCGCATCTTTTACCACGGTATTGACAATGCTGCTTACATTAGTGGTATCCCAGTCTTTCGGGTCAATTGTCCATAATACCGGTGTCATATTGATTTTAGCGAGCAGTTTATCAGAGTAGCTTCCATAGGGAGGTCTTATATAAATAGGACAGCAGGAAGTGATGTCAGAAATTATTTCATTTGTTTTAACTATTTCCGCATATGCAGTATCAATATTAACGCTGCTTAACTGGATATGTGAAAATGTATGATTGCCAATAATATGTCCTTCTTCATGCATACGCTTAACAATATCAGGATATTCAGCCGCATTTTCACCGATAAGAAAAAATGTGGCTTTTACATTACGCTTGCGAAGTCCGTCAAGAAGTCTTTCAGTACAGGCACCTCCGGGACCATCGTCAAATGTAAGTGCAATACGGTTTTCATAGCAGTCTTTGATATATATATCATCATATTTCTGACCGGAAGTTTCACTGCATGAAGCTGTTGGAGTAATATCAATGCTGTCAGAAGCTGATGTGTCCTGGTAATTATAGAACAGGTTTTCTGCGTCGCAGTTATTAACGGTATCTGATTTCACGGAATCTGTATGAATGATAAAAAAGACAATAAAAAGTTCAAAGACAATTACTGATAATATAATGAAAAACAATGTTTTAAATTGCAAGGGAATACATCCGTTGGCAGAGCTTATTAAATAC
>ERZ1026866.1701-NODE-1701-length-10793-cov-36.418793_pt1 | contig 10793 bp, 7 predicted proteins | sample MGYA00380163_ERZ1026866 | MGnify/ENA primary metagenome ERZ1026866 (study PRJEB33269, sample SAMEA4719799) | human gut metagenome | biome: human-associated habitat; feature: organic feature; material: feces | place: Cameroon | collected 2013-10 ...
TCTTCCTCGACCCAGGTCACATGAGCCCAATGCTCTATGCAGGTTTGGCAATGCGCGGTTTCTTCTCTATGGAAGACCTCAAGCAGTTCCGCCAGTGGGGTTCTGTAACTCCAGGTCACCCAGAGCTCGACCTTCAGCGTGGTATTGAGAACTCATCTGGTCCTCTCGGTCAGGGTCACGCCCTCGCAGCTGGTGCAGCTGTTGCAGAGAAGTTCCTCGAGGCTCGTCTGGGTTCAACCATGATGCAGCACAAGATCTACGCATACATCTCTGATGGTGCTGTAGAGGAAGAAATTTCTCAGGGTGTTGGTCGTATCGCCGGTAACCTCGGTTTGAACAACCTCATCATGTTCTACGATTCTAACGACATCCAGCTCTCTACAGAGTGTGGCGTTGTAATGAACGAGGATACTGAGATGAAGTACAAGGCTTGGGGCTGGAATGTCATCAAGATCAACGGTAACGACGTGGCTCAGATTCGTGAGGCTCTCGATGCTGCCCAGAAGGAGCAGGATCGCCCTACCCTCATCATCGGTAAGACCGTAATGGGTAAGGGTGCTCTCCGCGCAGACGGCACAAGCTACGAGGCTTGCATCAATACTCACGGTGCTCCTCTCGGTGGCGACGCTTACGTAAATACAATCAAGCACCTCGGTGGTGATCCTGAGAATGCATTCGTTATCTTCGACGATGTAAAGGAAATCTACGCTAAGCGTGCTGAGGAGTTGAAGAAGATCGTAGCTGAGCGCAAGGCTGCAGAGGCTGAGTGGCGCAAGGCTAACCCAGAGAAGGCTGCCCAGATGGATGAGTGGTTCAGCGGCAAGGCTCCTAAGGTAGACTGGAGCAAGGTTGAGCAGAAGGCTGGTTCAGCTACTCGTGCTGCTTCTGCTGCTTGTCTCGGTGTTTTGGCAGAGCAGGTTCCTAACATGATCTGTGCATCTGCTGACCTTTCTAACTCAGATAAGACAGATGGTTTCTTGAAGAAGACCAAGAGCATCGTTCGCGGTGATTTCTCAGGTGCTTTCTTCCAGGCAGGTGTTGCTGAGTTGACAATGGCTGATATGTGTATCGGTATGATGCTCCACGGTGGTGTGGTTGCAGCAATGGGTACATTCTTCGTATTCTCTGATTATATGAAGCCAGCTGTTCGTATCGCTGCCCTGATGCAGGTTCCTGTTAAGTTTATCTGGACTCACGATGCATTCCGCGTTGGTGAGGACGGACCTACTCACGAGCCAGTTGAGCAGGAGGCACAGATCCGCTTGATGGAGAAGTTGAAGAACCACGCAGGCAAGGACAGCGTCCGCGTATTCCGTCCTGCTGATGCTGACGAGACTACCGTTTGCTGGAAGCTCGCTATGGAGAACGTTGAGACTCCAACAGCTTTGATCTTCTCTCGTCAGGGCATCGCTAAGTTGCCAGAGGGAACAGATTACGAGCAGGCAGCTAAGGGTGCTTACATCGTAGCAGGCAGCGACGAGAATCCAGATGTTATCCTGGTAGCTAGCGGTTCAGAGGTTTCTACATTGGAGGCTGGTTGCGAAGCATTGCGTGCTGATGGCATCAAGGTTCGCGTGGTAAGTGCTCCATCAGAGGGCTTGTTCCGTGGTCAGAGCAAGGAGTATCAGGAGAGCGTATTGCCAAAGAACGCTAAGATCTTCGGTATGACTGCCGGTCTTCCTGTAACACTCCAGGGTCTCGTAGGCGCCAACGGTAAGGTTTGGGGTATGGAGAGCTTCGGTTTCTCTGCTCCTTACAAGGTGCTCGATGAGAAGCTCGGCTACACAGGCGAGAACGTTTACAAGCAGGTAAAGGATTTCTTGGCTGAGGCTTAATTAGAATAATTCGTTAGGATTCACTTAAAAAACTTAAGTATTATGGAAGTAAAGACAGTTGGTATTGCATGTGACCATGCAGGTTTTCCATTGAAGCAGTTCGTATTGGAATATTTGGAGAAGAAGGGTTATCCTGTAAAGGATTACGGTACATACAGCGATGCGAGTGTTGACTATCCAGACTTCGGCCATGCGCTCGGCGAAGGCATTGAGAGCGGCGAGGTTTATCCGGGTATCGGCATTTGCGGCAGTGGCGAGGGAATCGCCATGACATTGAACAAGCATCAGGGTGTACGTGCCGGTTTGGCATGGTGCAAGGAGATTGCTCATCTCGTTCGTCAGCACAACGATGCCAACGTATTGGTACTTCCTGGCCGTTTCATTGACAATAAGACTGCCGAGGCTATCCTCGACGAGTTCTTCACCACTACTTTCGAGGGTGGTCGTCATGAACGTCGCGTTAAGAAGATTCCTGTTCAGCAGTAATTGTGTTGAACTGAATATAGCCAAAGCCCCCATCCCGCTTGAAAAAGCAGGCTGGGGGCTTTTTTTATTTAGTCTTAAGGCAAAAAATATTTTCCCTTAAGGCTAAATATTTTTTGCCTTAAGGGAAATCTTTTCCTTCAAAATCAACATCTTTATTTTGTGTTACTTGACTTCTTCTTCAATTCCAATTTCGGGATCTTGACTTTCTGACCAGCTTTCAACTTGCCGGAACCATTGAGAGCCTCAACATAACACTCCATGCCAGGACCAAAATAACGCTTGCTGATTGCTTCTATGGTCTGACCCTCTCGGGCTGTAACCACCTCGGCTACACCCACGATGCGATAAGCACCTGTGCGGACACGGACATCCTGGTCATACTTGGCAGATGCGTGAGCAGTAGCATTTTCGGTTTGATGCTTCTTTGCCTCTGCTAACTTCTTGGCTTCAGTCTGCTTATTTAGTTCTGCCTGTTTTTTAGCCTCAGCATCTTTCTGCTGCTTAGCAGCAAGAAGAGAGTCCTTCTTATCTACCTGCTTACCATCAGCCTCAGCCATTTTCACAGCTTCGCTTGCCTGCACCATTCGGATGCTGTCTTCTATCGCCTTCTTTCGCAAGATTTCTTCCTGCGAAAGAGAAGCCGGAGTTGGTTTAGCTGCCTTGTTGTCCTGATGGAAGTTATCCAGTTGAAGGGCTAGATGGTCGCGTTGCGCTGCCATCTTACCATAATTAAAGGCAAACCAACCGATGCCGCCAATCAAAGCTAAGATGATGAAACAAGCAACTACTACCAGATAACGAGGAATCACTACACCCTTTTTGGTGGATTCAAAAGTATCGTAAGACTCTGAGTCTTCTGATGTTTCTGAATCTGAAGTAGAAGCAGCTTCAACTAAAGGTTCAGAATCAGATGCTGATTTTAGCTTTGACTCAGGTTCAAGTTCAGATGTAGGCTCAGGTTCAAGCTCAGGTGTAGGCTCAGGTTCAAGCTCTGACTCTGGATCTGGTTCAAATTCAGATTCAGATAAAGAATCAGATACAGGCTCTGGTTCAGGTTCTGATTCTCTCAAATCTGCCAGTTCTTCCTGATTTTCCGATTCATTCTGAACTTCTTCCTGCTCACCAGCCTCATCCTTCATTTCCTTAACCGACTTTTCTACAATGGTTTCTGTTATGATTTCAGGAGAAGTATCATAGTGAGATTCAGATTCGCCTATTACAACTACTTCATCGCTTACGGATGGAGTGTCTGTTTCCTCCAGGAAATCAATCACATCTGAAGTTTCTGAAGTATCAGATATTTCAGAAATATCAGTTGCTTCTGAAGTATCATCTGATGCTTCAGAACCATCCAAAGGTTCAGGAATCTCCTCTTCCTCATTCATCTGCCGGTTCTCAGCCAGCAGTTCTTCTGCCTCAAACTTCCTGTCGATTTCATCAAACTCTACCCCGTCGTTCACCACCACCGTCTCAAACTGGGCAAACGGCTTGTTGATGATTTCCTTGAGAATCGTATCCGGGGTAAAGGAGATTTTATCTCTTCCCTCGATGACGATGCGTTCGCCAGTATTGACATCCACGCTCTCCCGATCCTTCACCGAAGTAACCTTGAAGGTTCCAAGCCATTTCATCTTTACCTGCTTGTCAGCCTGGAGCCCTTCATTGGCCACATCAAACATCTTCCTGATGAACAACTCGGCATCCTGCTGACTGATACCTGTTTTCTCAGCCAGCTTCTGTGCCAATACAGTCAAACTGTTCTTACTCATAAGCTTCTCCTCCATTCTTTAGCTTTTCCTTAACGGCAGCAACAGGACGAAAACCGAGCACCAGTTTAGGCGGAACTAGCTGACGCTTCCTGGTGGTAGGATTCACCACCACACGCTCTAGGCGCTTCTTCACCTCGAACGTACCAAAGTTGGGGATGGAGACCATTTCCCCTTCCTCAAATTCAGCAATCATGGCATCTATCACCTTGCGCACCATCTTCTGGGTGTCGTCTTGCGAATAACCCGTCTGCTGAGCCAGTTCTGCTATATAGTCCTTATTGTTCATCTTCTGATTCTTTAATTATAATTCTATCTCACTACTTCGCCATACAGGTCGAACTCCTCGCTGCTGGTAATCTTTACCTTGTAGAAACTGCCCACACGCAAGCGCTGGTCTGCCTTGATAAGCACCTCTGGGTCAACCTCTGGCGAACAGAACTCAGTTCTGCCGATATAGTAATCTCCTTCCTTGCGGTCGATAACCACCGGCATCGTGAGTCCCACCTTGCCTGCCTCAATCTCTGCACTGATGTCCTGCTGCAGAATCATCAGTTCGTCAAGACGGCGCTGCTTCACATCGGCAGGAACATCATCCTCATAGTTCTTGGCACTGTAGGTTCCCTCCTCCTCAGAATAGGCAAAAGCACCCATGCGCTCGAAACGCTGTTCACGCACAAAGTCGAGCAGCTCGTGGAAATCCTCCTCGGTCTCGCCAGGGAAACCTACCATCAGCGTGGTGCGGATATGGATGCCCGGCACGCGGTTGCGGATGACGGTGAGCAGGTCGAGTGTCTCCTGCTTGGTTACGTGGCGATGCATGCGAGTGAGCATGTGGTCGCTGATGTGCTGCAGGGCGATGTCGAGATACTTGCATACGTTTGGTTTCTCGCGCATCACATCGAGCAGATCGAGCGGGAACTGGTTTGGATAGGCGTAATGCAGACGAATCCACTTAACGCCAGGGATATCGGCCATCTCGCTGATGAGTTCGGTGATATGATGCTTGCCATCGATATCCATGCCGTAGTAGGTAAGTTCCTGAGCGATGATCTGGAACTCCTTCACGCCGTCGGCTACCAGTTCGCGCACCTCGTTCAGGATGTCTTCCTTAGGACGGGAAATATGCTTGCCCGTGATGAGCGGAATGGCACAATAGGCGCAGCGGCGGTCGCATCCCTCTGAAATCTTGATGTATGCATAGTGGTGAGGAGTGGTAAGATGGCGGCGGTCGTTGCAGGCAGGCACTTCAGCCTTACCCAGCTCCTTGAGCAGTTCCTTGTAGTTGAACTTGCCGTAGAACTTATCCACCTCAGGCATCTCAGCCTCCAATTCCTTCTGATAACGCTGCGAGAGGCAGCCCATCACATAGAGTTTGTTCAGGCGTCCCTCTTCCTTAGCCTGGATAAATTCGAGGATGGTGTCGATGCTTTCCTGCTTGGCATCCTCGATGAAGCCGCATGTGTTGATGACGGCTATCTCGCCCTGAGGGCGCTTTGAATCGTGCACACAATGGTAGCCGTTCGCCTCAAACTGCTTCATCAACAGCTCGCTGTCGACCAGGTTTTTGGAACAGCCCAAAGTTATGATATCTATCTGGTTCTTTTTCATTCACCTATACCTTATTATATATACTAATCTGATTCCCGTTTCTTTTCACATAAATTGCATCCGAAATCTACTTTGATTTCTTGAACAGGGAATCAACGAATTCCTTCTTGTTGAAGAGCTGCATGTCTTCCATGCCCTCACCCAATCCGATGTACTTCACCGGCACCTTGAGCTGGTCGGAGATTCCGATAACCACGCCGCCCTTGGCTGTGCCGTCGAGCTTGGTGATGGCAAGAGAAGTGATATTGGTAACGGCAGCAAACTGCTTAGCCTGCTCGAAGGCGTTCTGACCCGTACTGCCATCCAATACGAGCATCACCTCGTCTGGTGCCTCAGGCATCACCTTCTTCATCACCTCCTTAATCTTCTTCAGCTCGTTCATCAGGTTCACCTTGTTATGCAATCTTCCAGCAGTATCGATGAGCACCACGTCGGCACCATTTGCCTTGGCACTCTGCAGGGTGTCGAAAGCCACGCTTGCAGGGTCGGAACCCATCTGCTGCTTCACCACCGGTACACCCACACGGTCGCCCCAGATGGAAATCTGCTCCACCGCTGCGGCACGGAAGGTATCAGCAGCACCCAGATAAACCTTCTTGCCAGCCTTCTTAAACTGGTAGGCAAGCTTACCGATGGTAGTAGTCTTGCCTACTCCATTTACACCCACCACCAGGATAACGTATGGCTTGTGGTCAGAAGGCAAGTCCCAATTCTCATTGTCATCGCTATGGTTCTCTTCCAGGAGACTGGCGATTTCCTCTCTTAAGATTCTGTCGAGCTCTGAGGTAGAAACATACTTGTCGCGAGCCACGCGCTCCTCGATGCGATGAATGATCTTCACCGTAGTCTCTACGCCCACATCCGATGTGATGAGCACCTCTTCTAGGTCGTCGAGCACATCGTCATCTACGGTTGACTTACCAGCCACCGCACGAGCTAATTTGCTAAACACACTCTCCTTGGTTTTTTCAAGTCCTTTATCGAGAGTTTCTTTCTTTTTGTTGCTGAATAATCCGAATAATCCCATAATTATAGCTATATTTTTTGCAAAGATACAAAAAAAAACGAAAGCATCGGTACATTTTTTGGAAAAAACACCAAAAAAAGTACCGATGCATGCTATTTATTCCTTTATTGACTATTTTTACAGGCTATTATTGAGTGCCATTAAGGCAAGAACAGCCTCATTATATTCGTAGACCACCTCAGCCTGCTTCAACCGCATATCTATCGCCTCCTGCAAGGCGCTGGCGTATTCCACATAACTGATTTCACCATTCTCATACTCCAGGGTGCTGAGACGTTCTATGTCCTTCGCCTTCGCCATATTCTCGCCGCTGTAATACTCCATGCGCTGGCTGGCATTCTGCAGTCGGCGGTATCCCTGCTGGTAGTCGCGCTCCTTCTCACGCTGCTCCTGCTGCATCGCCATCTGCGCCATCTCGCGGTCTTTCTGTGCGGCCTTCACCTTCGCCTTGGTGGCTCCGAAGAAGATAGGAACGCCCACGGTTACCTCGAAACCGAAGAAATTGCCCTCGGTGAAGCGTTGGCGGTTGATGTGATAAGGGTCCCAGCTATCGATGAGGAGCTGCGAACGCAGGGCGAGCGAGAGCGATGGCGCATAGCCCGTCTTGGCACACTTCACTTCTTTGTCGAGTGCTGTGATGAGATCTTTCTGATATTGCGCATCGGCAGTCTGCTGATAGTTGAAGGCTGCATTCACTGGCGAACGCTGCGAGATGAGAAGATTCCCATCAGGCACCACAGGCGTAGTGGTGTTGAGCAGCGCCATCAGAGCTGTCTGCAGATTCTCTGCCTCGTTCTTCACCTTCGTCATCTCCAGGCGGTTGTCGTTCCTCATGCGATCGGCAGAGAGGAACTCCAGCTGTCTCGCCTCGCCCGCCTTATATCTCTTCCCGGCTACATCGCAATAGCGCTGGATGACGGAATCCTGCTGCTGCAGAATCTGAAGGCGATGGGTCTGATAGAGCATCGCATAGTAGGCACTAGCTATTTCGAGTCTGAGCTGCTGGGAGGTGACGTTCAACCGGCTTTTCTCTGCCTGGGTCTCTGCCTTCAACTGATTGCGACGGGCTGTATAGACCGTAGGAAACTCGATGCTCTGCGAGAAGGTGAGTCCGTTGTCTGTATCGCCACTGGATGCCGGGTTCTGCGAGAAGGCGATTTCCGTCTTGTCCAGATTCCATGCCGTTGCCTGCATCACCTGAGCCTTTTCTATGGCTTTTCTGCCGGTCTGCAAGGCGATGTTCTGCTTATCAGCCAGTTCGAAACACTGCTGCAAGGTCATCTTCTGACCCGGAATACTTGCATCAAAGCGTGATGCATCCGAGGCAGAAAGATGTGCTTCTTCCTTCTTTACTGAAAGATGTGCATCCGTCGCCAAAGGCATCAGCAGCATCCAGGATGCAAGCCATATTTGATTCTTCTTAAAAAACTTCTTCATATTATTCAATTCTAATGCTTGATATTCAAACAAGTTCAGTATCTGAAAATTCTAACGCTTGGTAAATGTCTTGTAGATGGCAGGGAGCACCAGCAGGGTGAGCAGGGTACTCGTGATGAGTCCGCCAATCACCACTGTGGCAAGTGGTCGCTGCACCTCGGCACCATCTCCCTGCGAGAGCGCCATCGGGAGGAATCCCATGGAAGCCACCAGAGCCGTCATCAGGACAGGACGCAGACGGAGCATGCAGCTATCGATGATGCGACGATGAATCATCTCACCCGCACTGGTTCCCGCAGCTTGCGGCAACTGGAGCTGTTCCTTCTGCATCTGGTTCATCTGACCGATGAGCACGATGCCGTTGAGCACCGCCACACCGAAGAGGGCGATGAAGCCCACACCTGCCGAAATACTGAAAGGCATACCGCGGAGCCACAAAGCCCAGACACCGCCGATGGCAGCCAGCGGAATCGCCGAGAAGACGAAAAGCGACTCACGCACATTCTTCACCGTGGCATAGAGCAGCAGCAGGATGATGACCAGCGCTATCGGAATCACCACCATCAGTCGGCTGCTGGCACTCTGCAGATTCTCAAACTCACCACCATAATTATAATAGTAGCCTTCTGGAAGTTTCAGCTTTTCGTCGAGAATCTTCTGGATATCCTCCACCGTGCTTTGCACATCGCGTCCCTTCACATTGAAGCCCACGTAGATGCGTCGGGCACCATTCTCATGCGACACCTGTGCAGGAGCAGGCGAATTATCGATATCCGCTACTTGCGAAAGCGGAATATTCGTGCCATCCTTCAGCGGAATACTCAACAGTTCAAGCTGCTCTACATTGCGCTGCGAAGGATCCATGCGAAGCACGATATCAAATTTCCTGTCGCCCTCGTAGACGGAACCAGCCACGGCACCGGCAAAGGTAGTCTCCAGAATACTGCTGATATCATCCACGCTGATGCCGTAAGCCGCCATCTTCTCGTGGTTGTATCTTACCTGGATTTGAGGCAAGCCGGCAACTTCTTCTACAAAGATGCCACTCACGCCCGGCACACCTTCTATCATCTTCTTCACCTTTCCTGCCTGCTGGGTAAGCACATCGAGATCGTCACCGAAAATCTTGATAGCCACATCCTGCTTGATACCCGTAAGCAACTCGTTGTTGCGCATCTGGATAGGCTGGGAAATCTCTGCTTCCAGACCAGGGATGGCACTCAGCGTCTCCTCCATCTTCTCCATCAGTTCGGGAGTCGTCTTGGCAGAGGTCCATTCTGCCTTCGGCTTCAGGGCTATCATGATGTCGGCACGTTCCACAGGCATCGGGTCGGTAGGAATCTCAGCGCTTCCGATGCGGCTCACCACCTGCTTGATTTCAGGATATTCCTTCTTGAGCAGTTTTTCAGCCTTGCTGCAGCTCTCCACCATCTGCGAGAGCGACGTACCCTGCGACATACTCATTTCCACAGCGAAATCGCCTTCTTCCAGACTCGGGATAAACTCGCCTCCCAGATACTTGAAGCCCACCACGCTGACGCAGAACAAAGCCACGGCTCCCGTGATGACATCCCTGTTGCGGGCAAGCACCCAATCGAGGATAGGACGATACCAGCCCTGCAACTTTTCTATCATCTTATCAGAGAAAGTCTTCCTGCTGTGCACCTTGCGGCTCAACAGGAGCGAACTTGCCATCGGCACATAGGTGAGCGACAGGATGAAAGCACCGAGGATGGCGAAGAACACGGTGAGCGCCATCGGACGGAACATCTTTCCCTCGATGCCAACCAGGGTCATCAGCGGAATGTATACAATCATGATGATGATTTCGCCGAAGGCTGCGCTCTGGCGGATGCGGGAAGCCGAGAAGTGAACCTCCTCGTCCATCTGCTTCTGGGTCAGGGCGAAAGGAACAGCATTTCCCTTCTTCTGGCATTGGGCAAGATAGGCAGCACGTACCTCGGGCTGCGAGAAATGACCTGTATTAATATGTGTAACCACCGCCTCGACGATGATGACGGCGGAATCGACAATCATACCAAAGTCGATGGCTCCCAATGACATCAGATTGCCATCGATGCCGAAGGTCTTCATCATGCCAAAGGCAAAGAGCATACTGAGCGGGATGACACTCGCCACCACCAGTCCTGCACGCCAGTTGCCCAGAAAGATGACAAGCACGAAAATAACGATGAGTCCACCTTCGATGAGGTTACGGGCGATGGTGCCCTCTACTCTATCCACCAGGTTGGTACGGTCGATAAACGGTTCGATGACAACACCTTCAGGCAATGATTTCTGAATCTGACTGATTCGCTCCTTCACGTTTTTGATTACCTCCTGGAAGTTCTCGCCCTTGAGCATGATGGCGATACCTGCCACCACCTCGCCTTCGCCATTGCGGGTAACGGCACCGAAACGGGTGGCATGGCCCAACTGAACCTTTGCCACATCGCCCACCTTGACTGGTGTTCCATCCACCGTCTTCACCGTGATGTTGGCAACATCCTCCAGATTCTTCACCACACCGATGCCTCGAATATAATACTGGTTGGAATTCTGCTCGATGTAGCTGCCGCCCGTATTGGCATTGTTGCGCTGCAAGGCATCAAACACCTCGCTTACGGAAAC
>ERZ1026866.1702-NODE-1702-length-10793-cov-4.699292_pt1 | contig 10793 bp, 10 predicted proteins | sample MGYA00380163_ERZ1026866 | MGnify/ENA primary metagenome ERZ1026866 (study PRJEB33269, sample SAMEA4719799) | human gut metagenome | biome: human-associated habitat; feature: organic feature; material: feces | place: Cameroon | collected 2013-10 ...
ATCATTGCCCGGCAGCAAGATGGCGTCCGCGGGCCAGGATTGGAAGACGAACGCGTCCACGCAGATCAAGTGGGGTTTGAACTACATCAAATCCCGATACCAGACGCCGTGCGGCGCGTGGAGCGTATGGCAGTCCCAACACTGGTATTAAAGGAACCGCATAAGAAGGAGACCTCGATGGAAATGATAGTTTTGGCGGACGGCACGCTGAAGGGGCTGAGGCCCGATCCGAGCTGGGACGTGTCCGGCGTGCGCGACATGGTCGGCGGCATCGTCGCGATCGCCCTGGTCCTAGCGGTCGGCGCGATCATCCTAGGCTGCGTCAGCATGGTGCCCGGACTCGTGTCGAACAACATGATGGAACGGGCGTTCAGCTGGAAGCGTCTGCTCGCGGCCTGCCTCGTGCCGTTCGTGATCGGCGCGGCGGTGTCCGGCTGGGGTTGGAGCTGCAACGTGTTCGGCACGGAGGGACTGACCTCGAACCGTGCGACCACGCAGGCTTCCGGCTCCGCGGCCACGGACCTGAAGGACAACCGCGGCAAGGGCGACGACTCCCTGACCGACCTGGTATCCCAACTGGGCAAAGACATCGCCCAAGGCATCGGCGACAGCGTGAAATCCGCCGTGACGGACGCGGTCAAGGAAGCCACGAAGGGCTGGAACTTCTTCACGGGCGGCGACGGCAAGGGCAACATCTTCCAGAAGGCAGCGAACGGCGTCTCAGGCGTGGCGTCCGGCGTGTGGAACTTCTTCACGGGCGGCGGCAAGTAGCGGCGTTCCGTCACGATCCCCAGCTCCTCCGCTGATATCGGCACGGGTATGGATCGGCCGGGGTGGAATTGGATGAAAGGAGTGTGAATCATGTTTCACCATTTTGCGGCGGTAGCCGCCGTATCATCCGTCACCGCGTCGACCGGCGTGCTGTCGCAGGCCACCGGTCTGACCGATTCCGACCTGAACAGCCTGAACGTGAGCCCGAACTTCTCGTTCTTCCCGTTCATGCAGCTTGTCTCGGACATGGTCGGAGGCCTGTGGGCGTTGAGCCTGTACATCGCGATCGCGGCATGGATCTGCGCGGCGATCGCGTGGATCGCGGGCCGTGTGATCCATTCGGGTCCGATGCAGCAGTACTCCGGCACCGTGTTCATCTGGTGCGCGCTGGCCACGATGATCCTAGGCAGCAGCATGGCAATCGTGAAGTTCTTCGCGACGCAGGCGCTGTTCTGATCGCGTGTTCGGACGCATCCCTTTCGTTTCGGGCCGTGGCCGCGCGTTTCCACGCGCCGACCGCGGCCCGTCCCTTTGCCCCCATCGTTTTTGTAAGGAGGTCTGATGAGTCTGATCATCCAGACCGTGTTCTCGAACCTCATCGACTGGCTGTTCAAACCGTTGGACTCGTTGTGCTCGAACATCCTGACCGGCGCGTTCAGCGGCATGGTGGGCAGCATGTCGAACGACGAGTGGAACATCGCGATCACAGTCGCGAACCGTATCGGCTGGATCATGGGGTTCGTGAACATGGCGTTGTGCATCATAGCGGCGTTGCAGGGCGCCGTGAAGGGTTCCGTCGCGGACGTGCTGAAAAGCTTCGCGATGGCGGTGCTCGCCTGGCCGCTGACCGCAGTGAGCGTGAGCGTGATGATCACGCTGGACGGGATCGTCGGCAGGATCACGAACCGCATCCTCACGATCCCGTTGGACGGGGAAGGCACGGCCGGCGACCCGTTCGGAGACAGCGTCGTGTCGAACCTGATCAGCTCGACCGTAAAGGTCACAGGCGGGTTCGACCTGATCATCCGCATCGTCATGTATCTGGCGGTGTTCATCGCGACCCTTGCGTTGGCGGGCATGCTCGCCGCGCGCGACATCACCCTGATCCTGCTCGCGGGCATCGCTCCCCTGCCGATCATGATGGCGGGTTGGAAGACGACCCGTCCCGCGGCCACGAAATGGGTGTCGTCCGTCGTGGGCGTGCTGTTGAGCGCGCCGTTGAGCGCCCTGGTCATCATGGTGGGTTCCGCGCTGTGCTACGTCGCGAAGACCGGCGACGGGTGGGCCGAGAGCCTGTTCGCCGCGCTGATGGGCGTCGCGACGCTATTCATGGCGTGCTTCAGTCCGAAGCTGATCATGCCGGTCGTGTCGTTCGTGGGCAACAACATCAGCGCCGACATGCAGGCGCGAGGCGGCACGGCCGGTCCGAACGCGATCAAGGCCGCGGTGCAGGTCACCGCCAGCGTGGTGTCCGCCGCGACCGGCGCGGCGACGGGCGGCGCGGGCCTGGCCTCGAACACGGCCGCGAAGGGCGTGCTGGGCGCGGCCCAGGGTCGTCCGGCCGACGTGGGCGCCGCGATAGGCCAACTGTTCTCCAAGGGCCATGGGCAGGACGCGTCGTCCGAAACGGACGCGGGGACCAGACAGGCCACGCAGCCATCCAATTCCAGTCCGTCCGGATCCGGGGCCGCGCCGGCCGTGTCCGGCGTGTCGGACGGCATGGACCATACCGGTTCCAGCCAGGTCATGGATTCCGCGAGCGACGTCGGCCATACCGGTTCCGATGCCGCGTCCGTACCGGCCCCGGCCGCGCCGGCGTCGTCCACGGCGTCCGCACAGTCCGTGCCGGCCGTGCCGGGCCCGTCCGGCCGGCCTGTGTCCGCGCCCGGCGCTCCGGGCGGCAAGGGCGGCGACGCGCATGCGGACGGCGGTCAGGGAGGACAGGGCGGCGTCGGCGCTGCCGGAGGCAGAGGAGGCCAAGGCGGTTCGGGCGGCCTGGGCGGCCAGGGTGCCGGTCCGGTCCCGTCCGTCCCGTCGCCCGGCGCGAACGGCGGCGTGGCCGGTCCGACCATCGGCTGACTTCCGGCCGGTATCGCCGCCTGTCCGCGTGGACATATGCATGGAGCCCGCAGGAAGGCCGCGTTCCGGCCGTTCCGTACGGGCTCCCATGTCTTCACGCTATCGACTGTTTTCTGGAGGATTATGTTTGGAGGTGCTCATGTCGAATGAGACTCAGGGCGGGAAGGTACCCGCCGCGTCGTTCAGCCGCCTATCGGCCACGAACGTGGTCCTTGGCTTGGACAAGGCGCAATTGATCGTGTGCGTCGCGGGACTCGCGGTCCTGGTCGCGGGCGGCGCGATGGGACTGAACGTGCCCGTGATGGTGTTGGGCGGCCTGCTCCTCGCCTATGGCGTGCCGCGTGTCCAGGGGTTGAGCCTGGTGTCGTGGACGTGGATCTGGCTGCGTTGGCGGGGACGGCTCAGGGACGGCACGAACCGTTGGTCGTATTCGCCGCTCGCGTCCGGACGCCCGTTGGGCGTGTTGGGACTGTACGGGCATGTCGAGGACCGCGCGCAGACCATCGAGGGCGCGGGCAGCGAGGTCGTGGGCACGCCGTTCGGCGGGGCCTGCTACCTGTGGGATCCCGACAAACGCCAGGCCACGGCCGTACTGACCGCGAACGTGGAGGAATGGGTCCTGTCGTCCGACGACGCGAAGGCGTCCAGGGCGATGGCGTTGAACACGATGCTCAAGGACCTGTCCGAGACGGACGGGTTCGTCGAGCTGAAGGAGACCGCGTTCGTGCTTCCCGGCCACACGCCGCCCGAACCCGAATACCTGAAGTCCGACGCGACGCCGGAATGGGCGCGTCGCGATCTCGCGGACCTGTGGCACCTGCCCGACATTCTCACCCCGCTGCAGAACATGAACTACATCAGCGTGAGCGTGAACGCGGACCGGTTGGGCAAGCTTTCCCGGAAGGACCATACCGAACGCGCGGCGGTCGGCATCGCGTTGGGCGAACTCGTCAAGATGAGGGTCGGTCCCGACCTGCTGAACTGCGGGGCGCGCGCGAAGTCGATCCGCTGGTGCTCCGTGGACGACCTGAGGTATCTGATCCGCACGGTCGCCGATCCGGAGCACGCGTACGACAGGCCTCCCATGAACAGGGACGATCCGACCGTGACCTGGTGCGAGGAGTCGAAGGAGCACGACTACCTCACGTTGGACTCGTGCGTGGCCCGCACGTACTGGATCTACCAGTGGCCCGACTTCGACGTGAGCGCGGGCTGGATCCGCGACATGGTCACGGACCGGAGGATGATGGCGTTCTGCCATATCTGGCGTCCCCTGTCGATGGAACAGTCCGAGGCGGAGCTGCGCAACCGAAAGAGCAGCATCCGCCAGCGCAGCAAACTCCAGGACCAGCGCGAGAAGAGCCGCGACGAACGCCGCGAGGAGAAGGAGCAGCAGCTGCGCGAACTGGAACAGGAGGCGAACTGGCCCGACACCGACCACCAGGGATATGTCACCCTGTTCGCCCCGAGCCTGCCGGAACTCGACGCGTTCGACCGCGACATGCAGAACAAGGCGAAGAACTGGCATATGAAGCTCAATCCCGTCAAAGGCAACCAGAGGGCCGCGCTGACCACGATCCTCCCGTTGGGCATCTGACTTCCGTGCCCGCCGTCGATATCGGACGTGATGAGTGTGGGATGATTGACGGCGCGGACCGGATTCCTTTCGGCTGGTTCCATAAGACCACACCGCGTCGCCTCCTCTCCGGCCGGGAAGGGACGGTTTCTTCCTTAATCTTTCCGCCCCTTCCCCGGTCGGGCATGGGACCGTTCCCGGTCCGTTCCATAAAAGGCCTCCACTCCTTAGGCCCGGATACGGCCGGAACGGCCCCTTTTTCTATAATTCGGACCATGGAGGGAAAGGAACGGCTCATGGAACGCGACGACGCATGGATGGAACGCACGGCGCGCGCGGGGATCGTGGACATGGCGATGCGCGGCTGGTCGGGCGGAGCCGAGATCCCCATGGACTTCATGGGCGACTATATGACGGTGGGCCTGTCGAGCGTGCTCGCGGTCATGGTCGCCGCGGAACGCGTGGGACTGGTCCCCCTGCCTTCCGGACGGCTGGCTCGTCGGCATATACGACCGGATCGCCCGCGTGGCCGCCGCGCCAAGCCCGTACATGGCCGTCCTCGCGCATGACGGCCTCGCCGGACGCGCGGTGGCCGGCCCACGTCCGGGCGAACCCGTGTTCCTCCTGTCGCTGCAGGGCCGGGACGCTCCGACCTCGCTGAAGGTCATGCTGGGATCTCTGCTGCCGTTCAGACGTCGGAACGTCGTGCCCGACCTTCCCCGGCAATGGTGGTCACGTCCCGATCCGATCCGGACGCCGCTCCGATATCGCCGCCCGGCGCGCGCGCACGCGCGTGGAATGGACGACGGAACGACCTGCGACGTTCGGAAGGGACAGTGATCGCATGAACGCCGACATGAAGACGCTGGCGCGGCACGCGCGGACCAACCTGCCAGCCCTGGCGGCCCAGGGCCGTTCGGGCGGATGGACGTTCGCCATGCGGCAGAACGGCCACGACTTCACGGTCGGACTGACCACCGTGGTCACGGCCCTAATCCACGCGGAACGCGTGCTCGCGATCCCGCTCCTGCCGGACGACTGGATCGTCGACGTGTACGACATGGCATGCCGCGACCGGTCCGGGACGGAACCCCACACGGCCCTCCTGGCATACGACGGGATCATCGACCACACGGAATGCGACAAATGCACCGAGGACTACGTGTTCCGCATAAGCGTGGACGGACGCGAGTCCTCCATCGGATTGAAACTCATGCTGTCGTCCCTCGCCTTCGCCCAACAACGCCATGCCGTGCCGCTCCTGCCGGACTGCTGGTGGCTCGCGGTGAACCGCCGATATTAGATTTCCCTCCCCGTATCGTCCATGCGCGGGCCATACACTGAAAACCGATATCGGTTTGCGGAAAGGGAGATGTCACGCATGGACGTGTTCAAGACAACGGTCGGAGACAATCGGGCATGGCCGATCAGTCAGGAGAGCTACTACATGCATACAGGAGGACTTAGGCCATTCGTGGCCGGTGGCGACGGCCATTTCACATATTACGCGGTGTGTCCCGCATGCGACAATCCAATCCAACTGGTCGGCCTGAACCGTATGGAACAGGACGCGAAGCCCTTGCGCCCCTACGGCAGGCATGTACGCAAGGACGTGCCGGGCGTCGCCCTCTACGACGAGGACGCGTACCTTTCATGCCCGTATTCCGACCCCGGATACGACCGTCCATCCGGACTGCGCAGGCCCTCCGACCCGACCTCGTTGGCGTTGTACGAGCTCATGCGCGACAGGTTCGACCGCATCGAATACGCGTGGCGGCTCTCATCGGGCATTTGGCTCGGCGGCAAACCCCTCAGGACCGCGTTGCGCGGATGGAGGGAGAACAAGGCATGGCTGAATTATGGATCCACCTACTGCAACCTTCCCCAAATGTTGTTTTTGGGTCATCCGGAACAGAGCCTGTACGGCCAATGCGTGAGGAACGGCGGCCAGGTCTCCGAATTGTTGAGACAGGCGGACGGCGTACGATTGGAGCCGGTGTCCTTCACCCGTGGCTACATGAAAGTGACCACCACCAGATTCGTAGCGGCGACGTTCACTGTCGGCGTGCCGAAAGCGCAGGTCATCGACCAGCATCTGACATGGACGTTCCTGATGGGAATCAACGTGGATGGACGTCAGTTGGGCAGGGTGCCCGTGTCCACGGATCCGGAGTGGTTCTCGAACATCATAGACCGGCCCGACTGGCACGACAACCAACGACTCCTCGACCTCGCCCGGGACGTACTGGGCGACTGACACGCCGACATTGTAGTATTGGGGCATGCGCCGGACCAGGGACGAGGGCGCGTGAACATACTGGAAGGAGTCCGGGAGAATGTCCGTTGAACGGCTGGTCATGTGCGGCCCACACCCGGTGCTGTCATTTGAGTACGATGATCATGTTGGGACCACAGTCGGTTCGGGTCGTATCCTTGATGCGGCCCGGCTCCCCCTGGAACTGGTCACGCACGGCAAGCCGGCCGTCTATGCGGCACGAATCGACATGTGGTGGCGTCGCAGGGCCATCCCCTCATCCCGTGACGGCATCTGTCATGCGTTGGACGTTCTTGGCGTTCGTTCCACGGTGGACCTGCTGAACCGTTCGCGTGGGTTGAGTCTTTCCGACCAATACTGGGTGAAGGACTCCCGTGATCCGGCACGCTGGGAGGAAGTGAATTTCTTCGACAATCCCTTCGATGAGGAATTGGGGCGCGTGCTGCTCACCACGGTCTCGTCGTCGCATGAATTCAGTTTCGATGTGCCCGATGCGTCCACGGGCGGCGATCTGCCTAAACGGTGGACGGTCGATGATTCCGGCACGCGAATCCTCGTCAAGGGAGGCCGCACCGGGCAGGAACCCGTCAACGAGGTCATAGCGTCGCGTCTCGCACGCCGTCTCGACATTCCGGCCGTGGACTACAGGCTTGCGGAATACGACAATCGTCCGGTATGCCTTTGCGACGAGATGCTGTCCCGCGACGAGGAAATGGTGTCCGCATGGCAGCTCATGGAGTCCATCAAACGCAACAATCGCCTGAGCGTGCACGACCAGTGGGTCGAGGATGCGGTCGCGTTCGGCTGCGCGCGTGGTGATATCCTCCACGCCACGGACGATTGGCTTCTCGTGGATTGGCTGACCCGCAACACGGACAGGCATTTCAACAATTTCGGTCTTATCCGGAACATCAACACCTTCGAGGTGCGCCCCGCTCCGCTGTTCGATACCGGCACGAGCCTATGGGCGGGACAACTGCGCGTCACCAACGAGGATTACCGGACGCGACCGTTCTATTCGACCTACAAGACCCCCACGGCCCGAAGGCAGTTGCGCCTTGTGTCCGACTGGTCAAGGTTCAATCTGGAAGCGTTGTCCGACTGGCCGGATGAGGTCGCGCACCGCCTGTCCGTCACGGGAATGCTCGCCCCCGCACGAATCGCCGCCATCCGTGATGCTCTTCATGGACGAGTTTCGTTCGCGAGGCAGGTGCGTGACGAATCCGTTCCCTCTTTGCCCGCAGTGCGTTCCTCCGTACGGTTCCGGCCCCAGGCAGACCCGGATTCCCACTTGCTTCCGATGCCGTCTCCCATGGAGAATCCATCCGCCCCGCAGCCGGACAAGCCGGAATTCAGCCCCGAACCGTAGCGTACGTCTGATCCATTCACGTCCGATCCGCTTCGGATGCCGCGCCGATATCGCGGATTATCGGACCCGGGTCATGTGGACTGTTTGGACGGACCGATTCCATTTGCGTCTTCTTTCGTGGAACCGGTCCGTCCGCATCGTCCGGACGGACGGGAATCTTTCCCTATCTCTCCCCGTCCGTCCGGCCGGACCGTCGGCGGGAACCGTCCCTCACGAATCCCCTCCACCTGTCTGGTTCGATTTAGACTCCCGCCGACGGCCCGTCCCTTACATTTTCCTTTCTCCCGCATTCGTCCGGCGACACGCCGATATCGTGGATTATCGGAACGGCCGCATGTGGACTGGTTGACGGCACGATATTCCCGAAACTGCTTTCTCTCTCATACGGGCTCGTGCCGCGTGTGGAAATCACGGCCGGACGGGAATCCGCGAATCCCCCTCGATCAGTCTCGTCCCGCCGCATGGGCCACCGTCCGGGATCATGGACTCCCTTGATCCGATCGCTTCAACCTCGGACGGCGGCCCTTTTCTTACCTACAGGAAAGGATGAGTGATGGCGCGACGTTTCGACCCGCAATGGCGGCCCACGTTCGCTCCCGGCCGGGACGACGATCCGGATGATCCTGATGATATCGGGTGGGACGATGGCAGTGGGTATGATGGTGGTCCGCGACACGGCCGCAGGCCGCGCACTGGCGTGGTCATACTCGGCGTGTGCGCGCTCGTCACGGCCGTGGTCTCGGTCGGTCTGACGGTCGCGGAGTCACGATTGAGCGTCAAACACAACGGTCTCGTGTCCGACTGTTCGGACGCGGTCGTGGGCATGGACACGGAACATGACCGGCTGGAGGCACGCGTGGAGAGGATGAACGCCATGCTGGACATGCCAACGCTCCGTCAATCCAATCCAAGCCTCGCCGACACGTACGCGGAACTCAGACGGGTCGCGGACCCGTTGGACATCTCCTGCCCGACCGACGCGGACAACGACACGCTGACCGAACGGGCCGTCAAGGCCAGCCGCAGGACCTCGGCGTACCGACGCCAGATCAAACGGATCGAACGGTTCGAACAGGCCGCGTCCGACCTGCTCGACTCGTCCCAACAGGAGGACGACGCCACCAGGTTGGAGGAGGACATCAGTCAGGCCCAGGACCTACTCGACCGGACGCAGGACATGGAACTGAAGGTCCCGTACCTGCGCACCCGCCTGTCGGACTCGCTCGACCAGGCCCGCTCGTCCACGGATTCCGACGACAAGGGCCGGATGGCCGACCTGCTGGAGGATCTGATGGGCCAGGTGCGTGAGAGCGCGGACCTTACGGACCAGCAATGATCCGATATCGGGTCGGGGGCATGTGGTCTGGTATAGGAAACGATTGACATGAGGATCGGAGAAAGAATCATGGACGAGAACACGAACACAACGGACGCCCTCCTCGGCGTGGCCGACGCCGTCGTCATGGACGCTCCCACGCCGGACGACGGCAACGGGACGAGGAATCGTAGGCCGGTGGTGGTCGCGGTCGCCTCCGTCGCGATCCTGGCGTTGCTGGCCGGCGGCGGCTATCTCGGCTGGAAGACCTACACGGGCCACCGGCTGGCCGAGGCGAGACAGGCGTGCGTGGAAGCGTCGGAAAGCTACCATAAGGCCGCGGGCGAGTATTCGAAACTGGTGGATGGCGATGCGGCCGCAGCCTCCAAGGTCGCCGCAGGGCAGGTGGCGGATGCGAAGACCGTGGACGCGCTGGCCGAAGAGCTGAAGGCGACGGAACCGAAGACGGTGGCGTGCGTGGCCGACGACAAAGCGGGCTACGAGGCGCAAGCCGCCCTGATCGAAAAGCATGCCGGCTGGTACGGAAAGCATGCGAAGAGCCTGGAAAACGCGGTGAAGGCCGTGAACGATTCGAAGCTCGCGAAGACCGTTTCCGATGCTGAACGGTTGCTGAAGGATTCGGACGGCAAGGTCCAGGATGCGAAGACCCGCGACGAACTGTCCAAGGCGATCAAGGCGAAGGATGCGGATGCCATTGCAGCCGCGTCGAAGAAGGTCAACGATTCGATGGCCGCGAAGACGAAGGCGGACGGGGAGGCGCAACGCAAGGCCGAGGAGGAGGCCGCCGCACAGGCCGCCGCCGAAGCGGCCGCTGCCGCCCAGGCTCAGACGCAGCAGTCGTATTCGGCTCCGCAACAGTCGTACACGCCCTCGTATTCAGGCGGCACGTCGGGTTCGACCGGCGGTGGTTCCGGCAGCAGCGCGCCCGACTTCGTTCCGGTCAGCAAGGGGTTCGGCGTTGGTAGTGCCGATGATTGCGACGCCGCTTGCCGCGCTCCCATTCAGCACTGACCATTCCTTCGCCTTGACGTCAGCCCTCCTTCCCTTGGGACCCTTCGGGGTCCCTTTTTCGTATCCGCATAGTGCCTTGACAGACGGAAACGAATCCGATATCGACGTTTGTCGGCGGCCGGGCATGTGAAGTGTTCGGACGGGATCCGTTTTCCCGACCGACCCCACCGGGAGTGGGGTGAACATCTGCAGATGAATCTCTGAAAGGAGAAGGAACATTGGGTTCCAAGAACAGTAACGGAAGGAAGACGCTGGCCCTGCTCGCCGCCACGGCGACGTTGGCCGGAGGTCTGACCGCGGGCACCGCCTACGCGGGTGGCGGCGGAGGAGACCAGGGAGGCACCGGCGGCGGCGGTTCGGCCGCGCAGTTCTGGGC
>ERZ1026866.1704-NODE-1704-length-10787-cov-3.733507_pt1 | contig 10787 bp, 7 predicted proteins | sample MGYA00380163_ERZ1026866 | MGnify/ENA primary metagenome ERZ1026866 (study PRJEB33269, sample SAMEA4719799) | human gut metagenome | biome: human-associated habitat; feature: organic feature; material: feces | place: Cameroon | collected 2013-10 ...
GGAAATGTATCAGGAGACGCTTCAGGATAAAAGACAATATAAGAAGCAGATTCTCGGAAGCAGGGACAGCTTTGGAAAAATTTTTGATATAACAAGAAAGCTGGATGTGATACAGCCACAGAAACTGTTTATGGAAACCATAAGGGTAATGGAAGATATTCTGGAAAATCATACAATTGTACTTTATTCACTGGATTCATGGAAACGTTTTGGAAGGATGGAAATGTCATCACCTGAAATTCGCAGAAAAATGCCAAATTCTATAAGGGTTGAAGAGTATCAGAATGCGATAGAAACGCTGGAAAAGGGTGAGGTCTGGAGGAACAGGGAACTGCTTGCCGGATATCCGGCATATATGGCAGGGATAAAGAGAAATGGAGAACTTGTAATGCTGGTATTTATTCAGGATGCAGCCAGTAATCAGATGACATTGTATTATCTGAATCTTATCAAAATTTTATGTGGTCTGGTAGAAGTCTCTCTGCTGCGTGCACTGGAATATCAGGAAGCAGTCAGAGACAGGGAATATGTGGAAGGAACTCATATATTAAAAACAGAGTATTTTATGGAAAGACTGAAATTATTTCATTCCATAAAAGAGCAGAAAATAGGATCATATGCTCTGTTGCAGATTGAAAATCCGGAAATGACACTGGAGGAAACAGACAGGATATTAAGAAATAAAATCAGAGAGAATGACATACTGGGAATAGCGGAGGATGGACAACTTTATCTGATCCTGTCGCAGGTGGATGATGCCATATTACCGATAGTAATTGAAAGGATCGAAAAGAACGGATTTCATTGCAGAGTGATTGACACCCGTAACGAAAGCAGGGTAGATGAAGAATGATACAGAGTATAACAGGGGTTGTTTTTATTATATTTCATATTATCTGTTGTGTTCTGGTGTGGACAGGAATAAACTCCCATTTACTGAAGGTGAAGAGGTATCTCATATTACCTGTGATCTTTGTACCGGTATGGGGAACGATCTGTGTATTGCTTCTGCATTTCCAGATATTTTTTCACCAGGATAAAAAGCGTGAAATCGGAATAGAAAAAATGAAGATTAATGAAGAAATTTACAGGAGCATTATAGTACCGAAAGAAGAAAGTGACAGAAATATTGTGCCACTGGAGGAAGCGCTTCTTATTGATGAAGCCGCTATGAGGCGTGATCTGATTATGAATGTATTGAATGATGATCCGGAGAATTACATAGATATGCTTAAACAGGCAAGGATGAATGACGATGTAGAGGTTGTGCATTATGCGATCACAGGAATGGTAGAGCTGTCTAAGGAATATGAAAGCAGACTGCAGAAGATAGAATACAGATATGCAAAAGAACCGGAAAATCAACAGCTTATTTCAGAGTATTGTGATTTCCTTCAGGAGTATTTATCTCAGGGACTTCTGGAAGGACAGATGGAACTGGTGCAAAGAAATCAATATATAAAACTTCTGAAGAAAAAACTGAAATTTAAAGAGGATCTTCATACATATGTATGTCTGATTGAGAATCAAATGCAGATGAAGGAGTATGAACAGGTTCTTAAAAGTCTGGAAAGAGTGGATAAGAAGTGGCACAGAAATGAAGAATACTGGATACTCAGAATCAGATATTACGTAGAACTGAAACAGGGAAAAGAATTAAAGAAAACATTAGAGCAGATTCAGCAGGAGCATATTTACCTGTCGGCGAAAGGAAAGGAGGCATTGGCTTTTTGGCAGGAATGATAAAATATTTACAGTCATTTCGATTTAAGGGTCTGACTGTTATTCTGGGAGTTTTTCTGGCAATCAGTGTGGTGCTTTGGACAGAACGTTCAGGAATTCAGTATCAGGCAGATATCAAGAAGAATGCATATCTGGACAGGGATAGTGTTGTAACTGAAACACAGGCAGTCAAAAATATTGAGAGCAGTTGTCTGGTGCTGATGGACAGCAGTCAGGCAGACAGTGTGGAAGCATGGGAACAGTTTGAAAGAATTTTCATGGATATGAAAACAGGAGTAGATCTGGCAGATATCAGACAGAGTGAGATTCCTGATTTCTCAGGCTATGAAACAATAGTGGTGCTGATGTCGGATCTGAACCCATTGAAGGATGTAGTAATAAAGATTGGAAACTGGGTAGAAAAAGGAGGACGTGTTCTTTTTGCATTAACACTTCAGAAGGATATATATGTTTCGATCATTGAGCAGAAATTGGGAATTACAGACTCTGATTATGGAAATGTTCTGGTAGATAAAATCTATATTGATGATGATTTCATGATTGGAGGGGGAAGATCTTACCAGATTCCGGACGCATATGATTCAGCATGGGAAGTAAGTGTTGGAGAAACGGCGAAGGTTTATGCATGGGCAGATGATGAAAAGAAGGTTCCGCTTATCTGGGAAAACAGTTATGGAAAAGGTAAATTTGTAGTTGACAATTTTGGATTATGTGAAAAAGCCACAAGAGGATTTTTTGCGGCATCCTATAGCCTGCTGACAGATGTGATGGTTTACCCGGTGCTTAATGGATCTGTATTCTATCTGGATGATTTTCCATCTCCTGTACCGAGTGGAGACGGAACATATATCAAACGTGATTATGGTCTCAGCATCAAAGAGTTTTATACAAATATCTGGTGGCCGGATATGCTGGATATGGCAGAGGAACACGGTGTGAAATATACAGGTGTTATTATTGATAATTATGAGGATGATGTGTCCGGAGATGTTGTGGAACAGGAAGATGTGCAGAGATTTCAGTATTTTGGGAATATGCTGCTTCATCAGGGAGGAGAACTGGGATATCATGGATATAATCATCAGCCATTGAGCCTGTCAAATGTGGATTATGCAAATATCCTTCCATATAAAACATGGGAAAGCTATGATGCAATGAAAAAAGCCATGACAGAGCTGATACGGTTTGGAAAAGAGATGTTTCCGGGGACAGAATTGTCTGTTTATGTACCGCCGTCTAATGTGCTGTCAGATGAAGGGCGGGAAATGATCGTAAAAGAATTTCCGGAGATACGTACAATTGCAAGTAATTATTTTGTCGGAGATATGGCATATACACAGGAGTTTGAAGCCGCAGAAGATGGAATTGTGGAACAGCCCCGTATTATTTCCGGTGCAGTGATTGATGATTATATGGAACTTGCGGCTGTATCTGAACTGAATATGCATTTTGTCAATACACATTTTATACATCCGGATGATCTGCTGGACGAAGACAGAGGTGCCAGACTGGGATGGAAGAAACTGAAAAAACGGCTGGATGAATATATGGACTGGCTGTATACTTCAGCTCCATGTCTGAGAAATCTTACTGCTTCCGAACTATCAGGCGCAATACAGCGGTATGGGGCACTGGTGATCGATAAGGATGTATCAGATCAGGAACTTAATCTTAAATTAGATAATTTTTATGATGAAGCTTATATTATGATAAGAATGAATGAAGGGACTCCGGGTAATATAGAAGGTGGAGAACTGACGCATATTACCGGAAATCTCTATCTGCTTCGGGCAAAAGAGAAATCAGTGAAAATAGAAATAAGGTGAGAGAATTGAGAATCTGTCTGGTTTTAGAAGGCTGTTATCCGTATGTACATGGTGGAGTTTCTACATGGATGCATCAGTATATCACTGTTATGAAAGAGCATGAGTTTGTACTGTGGGTGATAGGAGCACATGCATGTGACCGTGGAAAATTTGTCTATGAACTGCCGGATAATGTGGTGGAAGTCCATGAGGTATTTCTGGATGATGCATTAAAACTGAAGGAACATGGAAATCAAAAAGGACAGCTGCACAGAATCAATCGTTTTTCGGAAGAAGAAACAAAGAGTCTAAGAGAATTGATGGAATGCAGTCATCCTGACTGGGAAGTATTGTTTCATTTATATCACGATCGGAAAATGAATCCGATGTCATTTCTGAAAAGTGAGCAGTTTTTAAATATATTAACAGAGAGCTGTCTGGAAAAATATCCGTATATTGCATTTGCGGACGCGTTTCATACAATGCGTTCCATGCTGCTTCCGGTTTTATATCTTTTGGGTTCTGAGGTTCCTCAGGCAGATACCTATCATGCGATTTCAACAGGATACGGGGGACTTCTTGCCTGCCTTGGAGGATATGTTTACAGAAGACCGGTATTACTTACAGAGCATGGGATATACACAAGAGAAAGGGAGGAAGAGATCATCAGGGCAAAATGGGTAATCCCATCATTTAAAAAACAGTGGATTTCTTTCTTTTATATGTTATCAGAAGCAATTTATAAAAGGGCTTTTCGGGTAACCAGTTTATTTACGAATGCGATGCTTACGCAAATACAGATTGGCTGTGATGCAGAGAAATGCAGAGTAATTGAAAATGGTATTGATTATGACAGGTTGTCACAGATCCCTCTGAAAGAGGAAGATGGATGGATAGACATAGGTGCGGTAGTCCGTCTCGCACCCATTAAAGATATAAAGACTATGATATATGCATTTTATGAACTTTCATCCAGAATGGAGAATGTGAGACTTCATATTCTGGGAGGGGTAGATGACGAGGAATATGCAGATGAGTGTTATGCACTGGTGAAACAGCTGGATATCAAAAATCTTGTTTTTACAGGAAGGGTAGATATTGTACAGTATATGAGAAAACTGGATTTTACGATCCTTACCAGTATATCAGAAGGCCAGCCATTATCCGTGCTGGAGTCATTTGCGGCCAGACGCCCATGTGTAACAACTGATGTAGGATGTTGCCGGGAACTTCTGAATGGAAAAGAAGGAGATGATTTTGGATGTGCCGGTTATTGCGTTCCGCCTATGTACAGGGATGGACTTGCTGTCGCTATGGAAAAAATGTGTGAATCCAGGAGAAGACGGATCAGAATGGGAAAAAGCGGACAGGCAAGAACTAAGGCATATTACAGGCATGAGCGCATGATCAGTGAATACAGAAAACTTTACAGGGAGGTGGAGGAAGCATATGGCAGGGATTGGATTTGAACTCAAAAAACTGTTCAGCAGAAGAGGGCTGTTTGCTTCTTTCCGCGCCTATGGATATGCAGGGATTATCTGTACCGGTCCCATGCTGCTTGGTATCGTACTTCTGCTGGGGGTTATGTTTTTGTGTGACAGGACAGGCGCTCCGAAACAGAGCAGAGAATTACTGGTCTGCATGATCACATATACACTTCTTGCATCATTGACGGTAACCAGTTTCTTGTCAATGGTAGTAACAAGATTTATTGCAGATATGCTTTATGAAGAAAAAAATGAGGCTGTTCTGTCATCTTTCTGGGGTTCGACAGGCTTAATGCTTATTGCAGGAGGAATTTTATATGGGATTTTTCTGATATTTTCCGGAGTTGGGCTTATAGATAAGCTTTTATGTTTTGGGCTGTTTGGAGAACTGATCGTTACATGGAATGCGATGAGTTATCTTACTGCTATTAAAGATTACAGAGGAATTATGTTATCCTTTCTTGCTGCGATCGCTGTTACTTTTCTTTCGGGAGTTTTATTGCTGTTTCTGGGAATTTCTCATGTGGAAGCATTGATGGCTGCGGTATGCATTGGATATGGGATTATGCTTTTATGGGATGTTGTTTTACTGTATGAGTATTTTCCACAAAGCGATATCAGTGCATTCTTATTTTTAAGGTGGGCAGATGAGTTTCTGCCTCTGGCATTTACAGGACTCTGCATTAATATCGGGCTGTTTGCCCACCTTGTGATTATGTGGGCCGGACCGCTGGGGAAACAGGTAAAAGGGCTTTTTTATGGGGCACCGTCACATGACGTACCGGCATTGATCGCATTTCTGACAATTCTGATCACCACTGTAAATTTTGTGGTTTCTGTAGAAGTTAATTTTTATCCGAAATACAGGAATTATTACAGTTTATTCAATGATGGGGGAACCATTAAGGATATTATGCAGGCCGGTACAGAAATGCTGGATGTACTGAACAGAGAATTGAAATATACCGCTTTGAAGCAGTTACTGACTACTGCGCTGGCGATTTCAGCAGGTGAGAGTCTTTTGAAGTACCTTCCTTTGGGATTTAATGATCTGATGTATGGATATTTCCGGACACTTTGTGTTGGTTACGGCATTTATGCAGTTGCAAATACGATGCTTCTGCTTCTTTTATATTTTACAGATTACAGGGGAGCATTGGCTGCTTCTGTAATTTTTGCCGTGGGAACTTCTGTGTTTACTGTGATTTCACTGTTTTGTCCGCAGGTATATTATGGTTTTGGGTTTCTTGCAGGATGTGTACTGTTTTATTTTATAGTTATGATCCGTCTGGAATGTTATACCAGACGTCTGCCATATTATATTCTCAGCATACAGCCGGTGGTAGCAGAAGACAAATCGGGGGTATTTACCAGAATCGGATATTTTATGGATGAGAAACTGGAAAGGAGAACGAACGTTGACAGGAATTAAAAAAATAAATCTGATAAGTGCAGTATTAGTCAGTCTTTCTCTTTGTGGAGGCTGCACTCTGGAAAAAGCGGGAAACTCTTCGCAGGATCAGACAGTACAGGAAGATAACGAAACAGAACAGGTAAAGGCAGAAAAAGCAGAGAAAGAAGAAATCAATGAGATTCATTTAAGAGATAAGGATTCTTTGTATGAAAATGATGATGATACCAGTGTTGTTACCATGTATCTTACTGTATCTAAGGGAAATTCATCGGAAAATACATATCATACATGGAAGGAAATCAACAGCTATTCTGTTTATGACTACGAAGATATGGGAGTGGAGAGATATCAGGTGGCAGGACTTTTGCAGGTGGGAGATGAGAATGGACCGACACAAGGGAAAGTCGGATATGGAGAAAGCGTGCCTAATGCAACTGTTCAGATCAGAGGCCAGACATCCAGCCAGAATGCACAAAAAAATTATAAAATTGAGTTAAAAAAGAATAAAGGAACGTGGAGAGGCCAGAGAACCATTAACCTGAATAAACATATGACAGAAGGAATGCGCTTTCGAAATAAGCTGGCATATGATCTGATCAGGGGAATTCCTCAGATGGTTGGTTTACGTACACAGTTTGTGCATTTGTATGTAAAGGATAATACAGAAGAATCAGGTGGAAAATTTGAGGATTATGGAATTTATACACAGGTTGAACAACTGAATAAGACGGCATTAAAGAGTCATGGACTGGATTCAAACGGACAATTGTATAAGATTAATTCTTTTGAATTCTATCGTTACGAAGATATTATAAAAAAAGAAGATGATGCAGGATATGATAAAACAGCCTTTGAAAAAATGCTGGAAATAAAAGGGGATTCAGATCATACCAAATTGATCGATATGCTGACAGATCTGAATGATTACTCTATAGGGATTGAAGATGTACTGAAAGAACATTTTGATGAAGAAAATATTGTTTACTGGATGGCATTTCAGATTCTGATGGGAAACGTAGACACACAGAACAGAAATGTTTATTTATACAGTCCTCTGAATTCAGATATCTGGTACTTTATTGCCTGGGATAACGATGGCTGTCTGATGAGACCGGAATATGAATTAAGGAATTTTTCGGATCAGAACAGCTGGGAAAAGGGAATCAGCAATTACTGGGGAAATATTTTGTTTCAAAGGTGTCTGAAGTCACGGTCTTTCCGGGAAAAATTAAATGATGCCATTCTGAATCTGAGGGAATATCTGAACAAAGATATGCTCACATCAAAGATAGAGAGCTATAAGAATGTACTGAAGCCCTATTTATATTTGATGCCTGATGCAGAGTATGAACCGCTTACATCTGAACAATACGATCAGATTGCAGCATCACTTCCTGATGAGATAGAGAAGAACTATCAGTTATATCTGGAAAGTCTGGAAACACCAATGCCATTTTATATAGGTGTTCCGACAATAGACGGTGATAAGCTGAAATTTAACTGGGATGTATCTTATGATCTGGACGCAGAGGACATTACGTATTCTGTAGAGGTTGCAAGAGATTATCTATTCCGGGATGTGATCTATCAGAACACAACACTGACTGTTCCGGAAGCTGAGATGGACCTTCCGGAAGCAGGACAGTATTTTGTGAGAGTAAGAGCAACAAATACATCTGGAAAAACGCAGGATGCATTTGATTATTATGTAACAGATGAAGGAAAACATTATGGTATGAAGTGTTTTTACATAACAGAAGATAATACGGTAGAGGAAGATATTTATGAAGAAGGCTGACAGAAAGGAAGAACATTTTCGTAATGAATGGAAATATCTTATCAGTACCAGTGAGAAAGAAGTCCTGAATCTTCGGATGAAGCCACTTATGAAACTGGATCCTCATGCAGAAAATGGAGGATATCTGATACGGAGCCTGTATTTTGATGATTACTGGAACAGTGCATATGAAGAAAAGGAAAGCGGCGTTCTTATGAGGAAGAAATACAGGATACGAATTTATAATTATAGTGCTGAAAGTATCAAGCTGGAAAGAAAAAAGAAGTTCGGCAGTTATATTTATAAAGAAGATGCCCCACTGACAAAAGATGAGGTGCAAAAAATTCTTTCCGGCGAGTATGAATTTCTTCTGAAAAGCCCGTATAATCTTTGCAGGGAATTTTACATAGAATGTATGAGTAATATGATGCGGCCGAGAACAATCGTAGATTACGAGAACCATGGATCATGGATGAGGGGACAGTCAGGATTACATTTGATACAGATGTCAGAGCTGCTGTTGGAAGCTATGACATTTTCGACAGTACGCTTCCGGCTTTATCTGTACTGGAACCGGGAAAACTGATCATGGAAGTGAAATTTACAGAGATGCTGCCTCAGATTCTGAGAAATCTTCTGCCGCCGCAGGCAGCAGAATTTACAGCAGTTTCCAAATATGTACTGTGTTATGAAAAAACGCGGTACATGAATGGATTTGAGTATTGGTATGATACACAGGGGAGGATGATAAGATGAGTGTACAGGATATGATAAAAAAATCTGTACTGGAATCAGGAATGTTCAGTCAGTATGATATACCTAAGATATTGGCTGCTCTGGCAGTGGCTTTGATTTTGGGAAGTGTGATTTATCTGGTTTATCAGAAATTTTATGTTGGAGTTATTTTCTCCAGAAGTTTTGCAGTTACACTTGTGGGAATGACAGTGCTTACCTGTATGGTAACACTTGCGATCAGCAGCAATATTGTGATTTCTCTTGGTATGGTTGGTGCATTGTCTATTGTACGTTTTCGTACAGCAATTAAAGATCCGATGGATCTTCTGTATCTGTTCTGGGCAATCACATCGGGGATTACAGCCGGCGCAGGTATGTATGCATTAACTCTGTTGACAGCTGTGATTATCATTCTGATGATCACCCTGTTTTATCACAAACAACAAAATGGAAGAATTTATATTGCAGTGATTCATTATCAGGGAACTCAGGCGGGAGATGAAATTATCCGTTGTTTTGGAAAAAGAAAATATTTCGTAAAATCAAAAACTATGCGCAATGAAAAAACAGAAATGGCAGTGGAAATATATTGCAGACAGAATGATATGGAGTTTATGGAAAAAATCCGGGATATCGGTGGAGTGGAAGATGTTACATTGATTCAGTATAATGGAGAATATCATGGCTAAAAGTCAGAAACGATATCTGGTTCTGTTGGGTTTTGGACTTTTAGTTATTATAGCAGCAGGAGTATGGATGGTATTTGGAAGAAAAACTCAGATATATGAAAAAACAGAAGAAATTTTTGGAAATCCATTAATGGGATATGCACCTTGTGCCTGGGAAGAAACAATAGGAGAGGATATATCTTTACTGTATATGGATATTACCTGGGCTGAACTGGAACCGGAGGAAGGAAAATATGACTGGGAGAAAATCGAAAGAGAAAATCAGACTGACAGATGGAGAGAAGAAGGGAAACACCTGGTATTGAGGTTTGTGTGTGATATTCCCGGGGAGGAAAAGCATATGGACATTCCACAATGGCTATATGACAAAACTGATCATGCGGGAACCTGGTATGATATGGAGTATGGAAAGGGATATGCTCCTGATTATAATAATGAACAGATGATACAATATCACAAAAGGGCAGTTAATGCACTTGGAGAGCATTTTGGCAGAGATGGACTGGTCAGTTATATCGAACTTGGAAGTCTGGGGCACTGGGGAGAATGGCATGTAAATATTTCCACAGGAATACAGAGTCTGCCAGAAGAATCTGTAAGAGAACGTTATATGATTCCATGGACAGAGGCATTTCCTGATTCCATGATACTGATGAGAAGACCTTTTAGTGAGGGAGAACATTATGGAACAGGTCTCTACAACGATATGACCGGACAGCCAGAGAGCACAGAGGAATGGTTTCGCTGGATCAATGAAGGCGGTGAGTTTGACCAGACTCATGAGAAAAAAGGGTTATCCGCAATGAAAGATTTCTGGAAAAAATTTCCTTCCGGAGGTGAGTTTACAAGTTCAATTACAATGAAAGCGCTGCTTGACACAAATCTGAATCAGACAATAAATCTGATAAAGAAAGCACATACTACTTTTCTTGGACCGAAAGTAGCGGATAAAACTTATGAAAACGGTTATAGGAAAGTTTTAGGAAGCATGGGATATCGTTTGTGGATTTCGCAAGCAAGCCTTATTCAGATGCCGGGGTATGTCAGCCTGAATCTTAAATGGAAGAATGATGGAGTTGCACCATTTTATGAAGACTGGCCTGTATGGGTTCTGGTAGAAGATGAGGATGGAAATAG
>ERZ1026866.1709-NODE-1709-length-10762-cov-60.554964_pt1 | contig 10762 bp, 5 predicted proteins | sample MGYA00380163_ERZ1026866 | MGnify/ENA primary metagenome ERZ1026866 (study PRJEB33269, sample SAMEA4719799) | human gut metagenome | biome: human-associated habitat; feature: organic feature; material: feces | place: Cameroon | collected 2013-10 ...
AGAGACGCTTGATTGGCGCAATCTTCTCCAGGCTCTTCATATCGAGATTCTTCTCGTCACCAAGAATGATGATGCGATGAGGCTTGCCCACGATGTTCTGCTTCTCGAAGTTGGTCACATCCTGCAGGGTGAGCGATGGAATCTGCTCGTAGTAGAGCTTGGTGGCATCATAGTCGATACCCATCAGCTTGGCGTTGAGGTAGGCATTGATAACGCCATCCTTCGTTACGCGGCGGCTCTGGATTGACTTCATCAGACTCTGCTTGGCGAGGTTGAATGATGCCTCGTTCTGTGGCAGGTTATTGGTGATTTCATCAAACACGTGGATGCAGTCCATCATCTTGTCAGTCTGCGAGATGATGTGCTTCACGAAGTAATCCTTCTCGTCCTTGCGGGTTGGAGTAAGGTATGAAGCCCATGCATTGTAAGCCAGACCACGGGTTTCGCGGAGTTCCTGGAAGACGATGGCATTCATGCCGCCACCGAAGTACTCGTTGAAGAGAGAAACCAGTGCCCCGTCGTTCACGCTGCTCTTCTTGCCCTCGTTCTGGTAATAGCGCAGATAGATGTTCTTTGCCTCGTATGGAGCAATGTAAATCTCGTTCTGCTTGATTTCTTCCATCTTATACTCCTTGCCTTCTGGCACGGCGGCGAGCTTCTTGGCTGTCTTGTGCTCCTTGGCAAGCATGGCGTTCAACTGCTTCTCGCTGTATGGACCGTAGTAGGTTACGGTGTGCTCCATGTTGTTCAGTCCGCCCAGCAGGTTCACGAGTTCCTGTGGATCCATCTTGCGCAGGTCGACTGTCTTGATGGCATTGCGGGTTGGGTTGTAGGCACCGTATGTGCTGTATGCCCAGAGATAGCTGAAGTTCGACTTCTGGTTAGCCTTGGCATCGGTCTGCATCTTCTCGATGAGGTCGATAAACTGGTTCCAGGAGTTCTTGTCTGCCTTGGCATGGTGCAGGATCTCCTCCATCAGGTTGAGGGCAGCAGGAAGATTCTCGTTCAGGCCGTTCAGACTGATCTGCAGGGTCTTGGCACTCTGCACGATGCTGTAGTTGCAAGCCAGCTTGTAGAATGCCTGCTTGATGGCTGATACACTCTTCTTGTCGGTGCCGATATAGTTGAGATACTGCGCTGCATAGCTGTAGCGGATGTCGTCTTCATCACCAAACTCATAGCGGAAGGTGAGGTTGAAGAGGTCGTCCTGCGTGTTCTGCTTGTAGATGAGCGGCAGCTTCTTGCTGGTCTTGGTTACAGTGAGGTCTTTCTTGAAGTCGAGGAACTGAGGCTGGATGTCTGGAACCTTGGCATTCTTGATTTCCTTCACGAAGTCGCTCTCACATTCGCGGTTGGCAGGGATAGGAGTGATGGCTGGCTTCTCTATCTTCTTCAGAGTATTGTCTTCGCCCATTCTCTTGTAAACGCAAACGAAATTGTCGTCGCGCAGATACTTCTTGGCGAAGTCAACGATATCCTGCTTGGTCAGCTTGCTCTGTCGGTCGAGCTTGCTGGCTACATCTTCCCATTTCTGGTCGTTGATGAAGGCATCCACCATGATGTTGGTACGCTCCTCGTTGTCGTCCAGACCCTTGTAGTAGTTCAGCTTTTTGTTGGCGATGACCGATGGCAGCAGGTCGTTGTCGAACTCGCCACGGCGCAGCTTCGCCATCTCGTCGAGGAGCAGGGCACGAGCCTCTTCCAGCTTCTGGTCCTTGTTAGGAGTACCGGCTACGATGAAGGCTGAGTAATCGTGCAGACCATAGATAAAGGCACTGGCTGAAGCTATCTTCATCTGCTGCTCCAAATCTACCTCCATCAATCCTGCCTTTCCGTTGGTCAGCATTTCGCTGATTACGTCGAGCACATCGTTTTCCTTGTCGTTGGCTCCCTTGAACTTCCAGGCAAGCATCACGTTTTCTGCATCCTTGCCCACCACGGCTGTATCCTTCACGGCTGTGAGGTCTGGCTGTGCGCTGAACTCAGGACGTGAGAGGTTGTCGCTCTTCTTCCATGAACCGAAGTACTTGTCAATGATGGCGATGGTCTGGTCTGGGTCGAAATCGCCCGCCATGCAGATGGCCACATTGTTTGGCACATAGTAGCGGTGGAAATAGTTCTGGATATTGATGATGCTAGGATTCTTCAGATGCTCCTGCTCGCCGATGGTGGTCTGGGTGCCGTAAGGGTGGGTAGGGGTAAGAAGCTTCCAGAGGGCAGCAAACTCCTTGGTGTTGTCGCTTGCCATCGAGATGTTCTTCTCCTCATACACAGCCTCCAGCTCGGTGTGGAAACCGCGGATTACCATGTTCTGGAATCGGTCGCTCTGCACCTTGGCCCAGTTCTCAATCTCATTGTTCGGGATATTCTCCACATAGCAGGTCACATCGTTTGAAGTATAGGCATTGGTGCCCTGGCTTCCGATGCTCGCCATCAGCTTGTCATACTCGTTAGGGATGTTGTATTTGGCAGCCAGCTGCGAGATGGAGTCTATCTCGTGGTAAGCCTGCTTGCGCTGGGCAGGATCGGTGAGCTTGCGGTAGCTCTCATATCGGCGGGTAATCTCGTCGAGATATGGCTTCTCCTTAGCGTGGTCGATGGTGCCGAATTTCTGGGTACCCTTAAACATCAGGTGCTCCAGGTAGTGGGCTAGACCCGTGGTTTCTGCAGGATCGTTTCTTGAACCGGTCTTCACGGCGATATTAGCCTGCAAGCGTGGCTTCTCCTTGTTCACCGACATATACACCTTCAGTCCGTTGTCGAGGGTATAGATGCGGGTTTTCATGGCATCACCTGCTACGGTGGTGTAATGATAATCCTTGGCTGTGGCGTTGAGGCTTCCCATCAGGATAGCCGCCATCAATACATGTTTTAAAGTCATTTTTAATGATGAACTGTAAAGTATAAATTATTAATTATCAATTAATTCTCGTAATCCACTTCCTGGTTGAGGCTGTTCACGAAGTTTCTGAACACCTCTTCTTCCACATCGCCCATAGCGTATTCCTTCTCGGCATCCTTCTTGATTTCTGCAATCCAGGAACGGCGTGCCTTGATGTAGTCTTCGTGGATGCGGTTGGCATCTTCCAGTGTGATTTCGCTGATGCCGTAATAGTCGCACACCATCTTGTAGGTCCATGCCCATTGATACTGGCGATAGTTGGCATCGATTTCCTCAAATCGCTCGATGAGCTGCTGGATGCTGTCGATGGTGCCATCCTGCAGGTCGTTTACGATGCGCTCTTCCTCGCTCACTGGCAGCAGGAGTCCTGAAAGGTCGTCCCAGTCGCCGATGCCGGTCTGGGTGGCTGGAGGGGTGATGGAAGGGTCGCGCTTGAGTACTCTCTTCAATACGGCACCCATGTAGATGCGCAGGGCGATGTCGTAGTACTTGATGCCCTTGTGCAGCGATGAGGCTGGAATGATGTACTCGTGATAGAGATACTGCGACACATTGTCGCCCGTCACCTCGCGGAGACTCTCCAGAATCTTCTTGCCCTTCAGAATTTCGCCCACGGAGAAAGGAGAGAGCCAGTCGAAGTTCACGATGCTCTTGCGGTTTTCCTGTGCACGGAGGTCACGCTTAGGCCATTTCTTGATGTCACGGTACAGACCCACAGTGGTGATGTTTCTGCCTGGGATGAGGAACATCTTGTCGCCATCGGCTATCAGATAGGCGAATGGCAGGTTGCGGGTGTTAGGGTGGTGCATCAGCTTGCCGAAGCATACTGAGAACGAACCCAGGGTGGCTGGCATCAGCAGGTAGGCACCGCTGGCTGTCTTCGAACCGCGCTCCAGGATGCCCCAGTGCATAGGACCCATCTTGTAGGCATGGTTGCTGAAGTTGGTGGCTGAACCTGCATTATAGAAAGAGAACATGCCGCCGATGAGCAGACTGCTCTTATGATGCGATGCGGTGAATGGACCACAGAAGGCGGCACATGCCTCGCCGTTGCTCATGTAGCTGTTGGCGAAGAAGATGGAGGTGGATGCCGTAAAACCGTTGCTCAGCTGGCACGCCTCGCCCACGTAGCAATCCTGTATCTTCACGCTGTTGATAACCGATGCGCCCTCGGCAATGATTGAGTTTTCGGCGATGACACCGGTGCCCACATATACGTTGCCATGGGCAGAACCGAGCAGCGTACAGTCGCTGAGGCGGGATGCACCGTTCACTTCGCAGAAGTCGTTGATGATGCAGTTGGTTATCTCCTTGGTGTTGACAATCTTCACATTGTTGCCTATCTGACCTCTTTCCGGCATCTTGTTGTCGATGTCGGTCTTGATGAGCTGGCGAATCTTCTCCTTCAGGTCCTTGTCGGAGAAATGCTTCACCATGAAGGCGGCAAGCTGACTGTTCAGGTCGCTGAACAGAATCACGTTGCCTTCGCCCACCTCGTTGAGCACGCTCACCAGGTTTCCCTCGCCATAGGTGGCACCCTCAGTGGTCTCCATGGTCGAGATGTTCGAGATGTAGCAGTCGTCACCGATGGTATAGTTGTTGACGAAGTTGCCCACGTTTTCGATGAGGCAATCATCTCCGATGGTCACGTTGCGAAGGGTGGCATTGTTGATGCCGGCATGCTTCACGAATCCTTGGCTCACCTCCACATTCTTGTTGAAGGCACCGATATTTACCTCGCCATAGAGCATCACGCGGTGCATGAAGTTTGGCTTGAAATCTTCTGCGACATTGATGGATGTCCAGTCTTCTGCCCAACAGTCGTTGCTCTTGAGCACCTCGATTTCCTCGGAGGTCAGAGGTCTGTAGTCATTCATTGTTGATACGTTTTTGGGTGAATGTTTATTCGTAATCCTGGTACAGAAAGTCGTTGTATGGGTACTTCTGTACGTGGAGCTCTCTTACTTTCTTGTATAGCACTTCGCGGAACTCGTCGATGTTCTCCTTGTTCTTGGCTGAGATGAAGAGACAGTCGTCGTTGAGCTTCGCCATCCATGTCTTCTTCAGGTCTTCCAATGGGATATTCTCCTTTTCCATCGGGGTCAGGTCGTCCTCTTCCTTCTCCACCCACGAGTAGTTGTCTATCTTGTTGAAGATAATCATCGATGGCTTGTCGGCGCATTCCAGTTCCTCCAGGGTCTTCTCTACCACCTGAATCTGTTCCTCGAAGTCTGGGTGCGAGATGTCAACCACGTGCAGCAGCAGGTCGGCCTCTCGGGTCTCATCCAGTGTACTCTTGAAGGAATCCACCAGGTCGGTAGGCAATTTGCGGATGAATCCCACGGTGTCGGCAAGGAGGAATGGCAGGTTGTCTACCACCACCTTTCTCACGGTGGTATCGAGTGTGGCAAAGAGTTTGTTCTCTGCAAACACCTCGCTCTTGCTGAGCAGGTTCATGATGGTGGATTTTCCCACGTTGGTATATCCCACCAGCGCCACACGGATCATTCTTCCGCGGTTCTTTCGCTGGGTAGTCTTCTGCTTGTCTATTTCTGCGAGTCGTTCCTTGAGCAGACTCATTCTGCCGAGGATGATACGGCGGTCCATCTCAAGCTGGGTCTCACCAGGTCCACGCAAACCCACGGAACCCTTTCCGCCACCGGAACCGGAACCACCACCCTGACGTTCCAGGTGGGTCCAGAGTCGCTGCAGGCGGGGAAGCATGTAGCGATACTGTGCCAGCTCTACCTGGGTCTTGGCAGCTGCGGTCTGGGCACGCATGGCGAAGATGTCGAGAATGAGGGAAGTACGGTCGAGAATCTTCACCTGCAGTTCCTGCTCGATGTTTCTGATCTGCTTAGCCGAAAGTTCATCGTCAAAGATGACCATACCGATTTCTCTGTCTTCTTCTTCCTCGTCCTTGATATATTGTCTGATTTCCTCCAGCTTACCCTTTCCCACGTATGTGGTCTGGTTAGGAGCCACCACCTTCTGCGTGAATCGCTTCACGGTGACGGCACCTGCGGTATCGGCAAGAAACTCCAACTCGTCGAGATATTCCTTGGTCTTGGCCTCGTCCTGTGTCTTGGTGATAAGACCCACGAGCACAGCGGTTTCCGCCTTGACCTCTGATATAACAAATTCTTTCATTCTTTCAATTCAATATTTACTAAGATGCAAAGGTAATAAAAAAACTCTATCCTATATATAAATAAGGTGTAAAATTATGTTTTTTTTATGTTTTCTGGGTCACCAATGCCTGTTTCAAGTGTAGATAATGCAGGTAAAGATTGCTGGGATTTCCTGTTTTTGAGCGTCAAAACTTGCAAACGTTTACGTTATTTTTTGAATGAAAAGTATTATTTTATTTGATTTATATCAATATTTGTCGTACTTTTGCAAGCGGAATTAGAAAACTGATTTTCAAAACGCAAATCATAACTACATAAAAAACACAAACTGCTGAAACATTCAAAAACTTCAAAAGCCTCGACGGGAGTCGGGGCTTTTAAATTGATGGACTTTTTTCGGGGTTCATTTTCCCTGATTTTGTACCTTTTTGCGCTAATTTGCAGGATTTTGCTTATATTTGAACGAATAATATCCCTTTTATTCCGCAAAAAACATTAATTTTGCAGTGTAGAATGAACAACCTATTATAATAAACAAATAAAATGAAGCAAAAAAGTTTTTTGAGTGGTATTTTGTTGCTCTGTGCTGTCTGCGCCCAGGCAAACAACTATACCGTGACTTCTCCTGATGGCAAACTCGCCGTGAATGTGGAGTGTAAGGAAGGTAAGGCTATCTATACAGTGGATTACAATGGAAAGCAGATGCTCGGCGCTTCGGCTCTGGGATTGGTAGCCAACTATGGCGACTTCTCGCAGAACCTGAAGATGGGTGCCCTCAGGAGTGAGAAGAAGCATCTGGCTTACAAGATGACCCGTATCAAGAAAGAGAAAATCGAGAAAGATGCCAATGAGGCTACTATCGGATTCATCAATAGCAAGAAGGATTCCATGACCCTCCGTCTGCGTGTTTCCAACAACGACATCGCCTACAAGTATGAGATGATTCGTCCTAAGAAGGATAATCCTAAGTCGGTGATTATCTACAATGAGGTGAGCGGTTTCAACTTCCCTGAGAAGACCACCACTTTCCTCTGTCCTCAGATTACTCCGATGACCGGTTGGGAGCGCACCAAGCCTTCTTACGAAGAGGAATACACTCCGGATGCTCCGATGAACGTGAAGTCGCAGTTTGGTGTGGGCTATACCTTCCCTTGCCTCTTCAAGGTAGGCAACGACGGTTGGGTACTGGTCAGCGAGACGGGTGTTTCAAGCGCTTATCCTGGCTGCCGTCTTTCTGATTACGAACCAGGCAAGGGCTATACCGTAGCCTTCCCTCAGAAGGGCGAGAACAATGGCTTCGGTTCTGAATTTGCCGGCATTCCATTGCCGGGCGAAACTCTTTGGCGCACCATCACCGTGGGTTCTTCGCTGGCACCTATCGTAGAGACCACCATCCCTTACGATGTGGTTGAACCATTGTACGAGGCAAGTCAGACTTACAAGCCATCCCGCTATACCTGGAGCTGGCTCATCTGGCAGGACAATTCCATTAACTATGACGACCAGGTGAAGATGGTGGATATTGCTGCTGCCCAGGGTTACGAAGCCATCTTGGTGGATAACTGGTGGGACAAGCAGATTGGCAGAAAGCGCATCGAAGAGTTGAGCAAGTATGCCAAGAGCAAGAAGGTAAGCCTGATGCTCTGGTACAATTCCAACGGTTTCGAGAATGATGCTCCTCAGACTCCTCGCCAGATCATGAATAATTCCATCGCCCGCAAGAAGGAGATGGCTTGGATGAAGAAGATAGGCGTGGTAGGCATCAAGGTGGATTTCTTCGGTGGCGACAAGCAGGAGACGATGAAGCTTTACGAGGATATCCTCAGCGATGCCAACGATTATGGCTTGGAGGTCATCTTCCATGGCTGCACCATGCCTCGTGGCTGGGAGCGTATGTATCCTAACTATGTTTCCAGCGAGGCAGCCCTGGCTTCAGAGAATGTATATTTCACGGATTATCATGCCAAGAAGGAGGCTTTCGAGATGACGATGCATCCGTTCTCAAGAAATGCCGTAGCCAGCTTCGACTGGGGTGGTGTGATGATGAACAAGTATTTCTCTAAGGATAACAAGAGCCGCCACCAGCGTTATACCAGCGATGTGTTCGAGATGGCTACTGCCATCACCAACCAGAGCAGCGTAAACTGCATCTGTCTCTATCCTAACAATTTGCAGGATGTACCACAGTGGGAGTTGGATTGGCTCAAGAATGTACCAACGGCATGGGAGGATACCAAGTTTATTGCCGGTTATCCTACCAAGTATGCGGTGGTGGCTCGCAAGTCGAGCGTAGAGAACGGTTCTGGTGCAGCGCTTACAGCCGGCAGATGGTTTGTGGGCGGTTTGAATGCTACAGACAAGCCTCTGGCTCTAACCTTGGATTTGCCGATGTTTGCGGGTAAGACCGTTACTTATATCACTGACCAGCCAAAGAAGAAGGGCGAGAAGTTCTTCTCTTCTGTCAAGAAGACTCTGAAGGTTGGAAAGAATGGTAAGGCAAAGGTGATAATTCAGCCTAATGGCGGTATCATCATCGAATAATCTTCAAGTTTTAAGGGCATCGATTGCCTACGTGAAAAAGTTTTTTTTAGCGAAAAAGTATCATAGTCTCATTTTTGCTTGAAAAATGGGGTTTAAATACTTGGTATATAAGATAATAACGAAAATGAGACTTCTCGGATTTTGAGTCGAGAAGTCTCATTGAAGTCTCATTGGCTTTTTTAACCCTATTTCTTCTCTATAATGATGGAAAATTGGGAAAAAGTGCCGATAGTGGTGCCAATATAATCAGGATAAGTCACGGTGATGTGTCTACTTTTTTAGTTCATCAGTTGGTCTCTCTATGCCCTCCGGTTGGTCTGCTTGTGCCCGTTACACGGGCATCCGCAGCCCACCACGTGGGCATCGGCAGACCGTGTGCTGGGCAGATATTGCCCATAGCGTGGGCAACGAGTGCCCAAATATAGGACTTGTTTTTGGGCAATATTCTTTAGGGTCTTTGCGATGTTTAAACTGTTTTTTTCTCGTGCATCGTGCAGTCTTTAATGATACTTCTATAGCATTTCATGATACTTCCATGATACTTCTTTCTGCTTTTTACGAGAAGTCTCATTGATTGTAAATATCAATATATCAGTAACATAATATTGATTTTCCAGCGAAAAATTAGACTATGATACTTTTTTGTAGAAAAAACTTTTATGCGCGCGTAATCGGAAAGATGCTATTTCTTTGTTTGTATCCTAACCAGGAGGTGAAGATTGGTATGGAGAAGCTTCGAATTGAGAGTGTGATGTGAACCCTAGGCTCTAAGACTTTTGTATATACAGCGTGTTATAAAGGTAAATGAAATGAATATCAAGGTTTTAAATATAGGTTTTTAGTATTGAAAAACTAGTTTTTTGAGACCATGCCTTCACATCACAACCTTGCCTTCACACAAACGTGGCAACTTTTTTTAGATTTTTTTTTGCGAATCTTCGCGAATCTTCGCGAAAGTTCAGAGTGAGCCGAAAAAATGCCGTAACTTTGCAGCGCAATTCTGGAGGACAAAAACTGGGTGAAAACTTGGTGCTTTCGGATTTTCTTTGTAATTTAGCGGCGTAAAACGTAAAGTAGATAAAATTATGGCAGAAATAGTGAATAAATATCCTGTAGGCATACAGACTTTCGAAATGATTCGAGAGGAAGGTTACCTCTACGTGGATAAGACGAAATACATCGTGGATTTCAGAAAGAAAGGCATGAGGAATATCTTTCTGAGTCGCCCTCGGCGATTCGGAAAGTCGCTTTTTGCCTCTACTTTGCAAGCTTATTTCGAGGGCAGAAAGGAACTCTTCGAAGGACTTGCCATCGCTGATTTCGAGAAGGATTGGGTGAAGTACCCAGTGCTTCATTTCGATATGAGCGGTGCTAAGCATGCTGACGGTGAGGGCTTAAAGCATTATCTCGACTTGCAGCTAAAGCCATTTGAGGAAATCTATGGCAGTGTTTTTCTTTATCACGGGCATTACCAAGTTCTCGCAGTTCTTTATCTTCAGCGAGTTGAACAACCTCGACAACATCAGCATGTTTGACCAGTACTCCGCCATCTGTGGAATCAGCAAGGCCGAGCTTACCGCAGCGATGAAGCCAGATGTTGAGGCTTTGGGTAAAGCGTTAGGAGTATCTTACGAGGAGTGTCTGGAGGAATTGCGCCAATATTATGACGGTTACCATTTCAGCGAGCATTCGGAGGATGTGTTTAATCCGTTCAGTCTGATAAGGGCATTGTCTGGCCAGAAAATTGGTGCTTACTGGTTTGGTTCCGGTACGCCAAGCTATCTCATCAAGGGTTTGCAGAAATATCATGTCAACGTGACTGATATCGAGCAGAAAAGCGTGAGTGTTGATGATTTCGATGTGTCGCCCGAACAGATGACTTCAGCCCTGCCTCTGCTTTATCAGAGTGGTTATCTCACCATCAAGCAATATAAGCCGTTCACCAAAAGTTATAGGCTGGGGTATCCTAATCAGGAGGTGAAAATAAGTATGGAGAAGCTTCTTGCTGTGATTTATGATAGCAGCCAGCGTACTATCAGCGAGTGGATTGTCACGGAAGGGTAATAAACTTATCTGTATTCATGTCTTGTTTCTGTTTTTAGAATAATGCAGCAGCTTGCTGCAATGTTTTTAACTTCTGATAAGCCGCATTATCCCTTTGAACTGCCGAAGGGGTGGGAGTGGACAA
>ERZ1026866.1716-NODE-1716-length-10730-cov-5.994286_pt1 | contig 10730 bp, 7 predicted proteins | sample MGYA00380163_ERZ1026866 | MGnify/ENA primary metagenome ERZ1026866 (study PRJEB33269, sample SAMEA4719799) | human gut metagenome | biome: human-associated habitat; feature: organic feature; material: feces | place: Cameroon | collected 2013-10 ...
TCTCCATAAAAATATACTAATTTTCAGGCGGTTTTTTAATTCCGCCAACAGGTTCTTTATAATTTTGTCGCAGTAAAATTGTTGTTCTTTCATTTTTATGGTATTTTAAACACAAAAAATTAAATCTACAAAACAGAAATATACACATTTTAACGCGCATAAAAGTCTGTTTTCTATTTAAGATGCTTGGCTTTCCAAAAACAAGCAGGAAAAAGGGTAGATTTCAGTAGGATGGGGACAAAAATAGCCTTTTTAGTATAATATATATATAATATAATACCTATTAATATATTTCATTGTCCTGCTCATTTTTATTTCTTTTATTTTGGCTTATTATTTTCTGAATTTGTAACATATTGAAAACCAATTATTTACAAACATAATCTGCGACAGATTTATAAGATGTTACGACGAAATTATAAGATGGATATGGACAAAATAATAAAGTTTATTTTTTATCTGCGACAAAATTATAAGGTTTGCGATAAAATCATAACTTCTTAAAGGTGCGACAAAATTATAAAGGTAATATTGTTGCTTCAGTTTTTTAAATGTATAAGCTCTCCACATATTTTTTCCTCTAAAGGTGGATTTCTTCTTATTTTATTTGCAGGCTCAGACTATCAAGGAGACTATTCGGGGAAAGAATGGAGAACTGCAGGGTACAGCTGTGACTACCGTTCGAGGGAATAAGTCTGTTACTGTATATAAGGACAAATATGGTAAGATTACCGGAAGATCTGAGAGTACTACAAATTACCAGGGAAAGCCCCATACGGTATATCGTGACCAATATGGTCAAAGGACAGGAACCTCCACAACCAGCATTAAAAATTCTGTAACGTCTTCTACTACAACTACGGTCTATCGTGATAAATACGGGCAGCGTACGGGTACAAGTACCACTCGGCAAACTGGCAATTCCTCCACTACAACCTATAAGGATAAGTATGGAAGAATCCACCTTTAGAGGAAACAGTCAGAGGAAGTAGTCTTCATGAATAAGTCATCTATACAGAGCTTATCACAGTTGTTTTTCAATCCAAGTCATCAGTACCGTAACAGCGTATTGCTGCTCTTCTTCTGTCAGCAGTTTTCCGGCTGGTATATGATGCCATTTGAAGAAGCAACTACGGCAACAGCAGCCTGTGGCATGTTGGGCAATAAATACAGGATGCCCTCTCATTGGTGTTTGCTTACCGTCATTGGGAATTATGGCAGGTGCAAGGCGTTTGGCAATGAAATCCTCTGCATGTTTACGGATTGTTGCCAAGCCTTTTTCTTTAATATAATCTTTTTCCTTCTTCGAAAGACGGAATCGGCTGCGGAAAGCAGATTTGGACAGTCTTTCAAACAAATCTGCCAGATTGTACTCTTTGTTAGTAGGAGAGTACAATCTTTGACACACAGAAATATCATATTCTTTTTCTTTGTTTTCTGAGGAGATAGAGTTTTTTATATTGTCATTTTTCTCTTCTTCAGGAAATAGTGAAAGTTCAATATATTTCTGTTGTTTTTTTCTTGCGTTCTTTCTCATAATTACTCTACATTTACTTCGAATTTTCATCAGTTTCTTCAATGCTTCTTTTCTGCGTATTTGGTAAGAACCCTGCTATGATGCCGGGCAATGTGTCAGGAAGGCATTCACTTGAAAGATGAATTTGAGGCTTGTTTTATAGAATTACCATCTGTATTACCGAAAAATACAAATAGCTTTCCTGTATATTCAAGCATGCAAAAATACAAAAAATATTTGTGACAAGCAAATAATCTTAAGAAGTAATTTGGCAGATAGTGAATTCCAATGCGCCATTTTGGCTTACTGACGATGACAGAAATTGATGAAAGTCAAGAAATATAGGCTTTTTTGAAAATATCCCTTCAAAATTTGTGTGCGTACACAAAAAGGCATTACCTTTGCACTTGAAAAGATTGAATAACGATAATTAAAGTAAAGAAAGGGTAACAATTATGATGATTTTTGGAATGACATTAGCTGTATTGGCTATCACATTTGCTGAGATTGTAGAGATCAACAAGAAAATGAATCTTAGCAAGTAAAAAGGCTTGAAGATGAGCATCTTAGGATGCTCAGTATGAGAGCATATATATTAAGGTAAAGATTAGGATAACAGATTTTAAGAGAGAAAGGAACTATATTATGATAGTATTAGGTATGATTTTAGCAGTGGTGGTTGCAGCCGTAGCAGAGCTTGGTGCAATAGCCAACAAGAAGAACTTCGCTTAATAGCGATATTCTTCATTTTAGGAGAAATAAGGTTTTCCATATATAAGAGGTAAGGCAGTTGTAGGCAGAAGATGCTTGCAGTTGCCTTTTTCTTTTTATGCCATTTGCCATCATCTCATTCTAATAAACTTGAAAAGATAATCTATATGAAAAAATGCCATTCCCCAGTTTTTTGTGGAATATTTCCACACGATTTCCCCATTTTCCACAATCTTTGTTTTTGGTACATATAGTCTAACTATCTGATAATCAGTATGTATTGCATTTTTGCCTTCTTTTGGCACGCAGATTGTGAATATCATTAGTGGGTTCGCCAATGAATCCACAAAGATAGAAAGTAATAAAAATAAATATTCACAATTAAAAACGATAAGATTATGAAAAAGTTCGTATTTGCAGCTATCGCAGCTATTGTAATGGTTTCAGTAAGTAACGTATTTGCATCCAATAAGATGATGAGTAACGCTCAGGTTGCTCCAGTTGACACCGTAGCTCCTGCTATTCCTACAGATTCTTCAGCAGTAAGTACTCCTGTCACTCCACAGGCTGGTGCAGAAGATTCTACTGAGCAGCAAAATCAGGAGATTTCTACTCCTACAGAGACAAATCCTACAGAGGCAACAGAAGTTCAGGCTTCTTCAGAGCAGCAGGCTGTGGCTGAATAAATTCCAAGATAATGGTCTTTTTTAAAAGCATACTATAGAGAAAAGGGTAGAATAGTTTTCATTGAAAGATTAGGTTTTTAGGATACGTTTTAATTGATTATTGCTAAGTAAATCAGTAACTACAGAATTAGAGTAAATTAGCGAAAAATGAAGTCTGCTGGCAGTGTGCTAGCAGACTTTTTGGGTATAATATTGTATATAAAAACAACAAGATTTCGCACGACATCCTATCGCATTTTGAAGGCGATGAAGAAAGGTAACCATTGAAGACAAGTTAAGAAATAGTCTGCGAAGTTCAATACTTTTTATAAATAAAAGTTTTTGTGTAATAGTTGTTTAATGACTAAAAGCAGACTTTAGGGAGTGCACTGACTACAGTTTTTAAATTTACGTATAGAAACAGTTATGAAAAGTAGTAAAAAGTAAAAAAATAACAGATGTTATAGTTGATTTGTAAGCAAAAATTTGTTTTTATCATCTTTTTTACTTATCTTTGCGCCCAAAGTAGTTCAAGAAGTGAAGAAAATACGCAGATAACTGGCGTAAACTGACCTAAATCAGAACTAATAGCTAAAGATATATAAAGATATATTATGTAATGCAGACAGTAAAAGAAGAATCGTATCAAGCGATATTTAGGAAGTACTACCCTCGAATGTTTTATTATGCTAAACGTATCGTAGGGGAGGATGCTGCCGATGATGTAGTTCAAGAAGCTTTTCTTGAATTGTGGAATCGTATGGATGCATTGGAGACGGATGTCCCGCAGATAGAATCATACCTCTATAAGACGATTTACTCCAGAGGATTGAATTACTTGAAGCGCTATAAGAAAGTCAATACTGCAGCCATTGAAGATATCAACGAAATGCGTATGTCGTGCTACTTCTCTTCGTTGGGAGATGGAGAACAGGACATGGAAAACATGGAGTTGAGAAGAAAAATCAATCAGGCCATAGGGGAACTTCCTGATAAATGCAGGGAAATATTCGTTTTGAGCTATCTCAAGGATATGAAAAATAGTGAGATTGCTCTGATGATGAACGTATCCGTACGTACCGTTGAAGCTCATATTTATAAGGCTTTAAAGTCTCTTAGGGCTCGTTTGGGAACTTTTTTTGTGTTTTTTATACCTTTTTTATAGGTTATTGAGTAAGTGTTTTCTCAACAATTATTGTTATGGTATTTAATTAGATCATTAATTTAAAAGGATATTAAGCAAGATTGTTATATGATAAATGAGGAATTAAAGGCGAGATTCTTGGCAGGTGAGTGTACGGAAGAGGAACTCATCGCATTAAGGGATATGTTGAAGAATTCTCCGGAGGAAAAACAAGAACTTTTCAAAGAAGAAAAGTTGAGCGATGAGCTCAAGGCACAGTTCATGCCAAAGACCCAACTGGTGCTTGCTGAACAGAGAATGCAGGCTAAGATCAGGGAGATGAAGGATGAACAGCAGGCTGAGCATCATGCGCATATAATAGGTATGTGGCGTCGGGCTGCAGCGATTGCTGTGGTCTGCGTATTGGGTGGATTGGCCTGGTTCTATCTCCAGCACAATCCGATTTCTAATATGCAGATGCAGGTGGTGATGGCCAGTGCCGACAAAGATACGACGATTACTTTACCTGATGGAACTAAGGTCTGGCTCAACAAACTTGCTTCCATCAAATATCCGAAAGAGTTTGATGGTTCCGACCGTAAGGTAGAGATAGACGGTGAAGGTTATTTTGAGGTGACCAAAAATCCGCACAAGCCTTTCATCGTAGAGAGCGATGTGATGAGTGTTAAGGTGCTCGGTACCGTTTTCAATTTCCATGTGGATAAGGCTCATCAGCAGGCTTCCGTCAGTTTGCTCGAAGGTAAGGTGAGGGTAGAAGGAAATCATGATGAGGGTATGATCGTCTTGAAACCAGGACAGAAGGCATGTGTGGATGCGCGCTTAGGTAGCATGACGGTTTCTGAAACCGATGTCTATAAGGATGCAATGTGGCATGAGCACAAGACTTCCTTCAATAATGCAAGCGTGAATGAAATTGCCAAGATGCTGGAGAATATCTACGATGTGCAGGTGGTTGTTGATCCTACCATCGATCAGGAGAATACTTACTCCGGTGTCATCAAAGAGAAGGAGACCATCGACTCGGTTCTCGATCTCTTGCAGAACACCCTGCCTATCCACTATCACGTGAAAGGCAGTAAAGTATTTATCACGAAGTAGTGAATTAGTAAGGTTTACACCTTAATTATACTGTTATACGAGAAAAAGAGAGCACTTATTCAAAAAAAATAATTTTTTGGGTAAGTGTTTTTTTGTTTTTTGCTGTTATATATTTGAAATTAATAACAACAAAAGGTAGTTATAACAACCTAAATGCTAAAAACAAGGATTATGACACATTGGTATCATTTACAAAAAACTAAAACCGCAGCTGCAGCTTTGGCTCTGATGTTGGTTTCCAGTTCCTGGACATCTGTAAAAGCCCAGATTTCGTTGAATGTTTCTCAGACCACTTTGGGAGCAGTCATCCAGAAAATCCAGAAACAGTCTAAATATCAGTTTACTTACGACGACAACTTGGCAAAGATGCAGGTGAATGCCGTTCAGGTGAAGAACGGTAAGGTAGAGGATGTTTTAAACAAGCTCTTGAAGGATAAGGGTGTATCTTATGTGATTAAGGATGGAATCATCTATCTGAAGAAAAAGGAAATTACTACAACTCCAAGCACCCAGCAACCAAGACAGAAACGTACATATAAGGGTACGCTTCTCGATGAAAACAAGGAACCTCTCATTGGCGCTGCCATCCTCGTAAAAGGCACCAATCATCGTGCTGTAACTGATATGGATGGTAATTTTACCATCGAGACCGATGAACCTGCCCCTGTCTTGCAGTTTACATATCTCGGATATAAGACGATGGATATGGCTGCAAAGGAAGGACATAACGTGAACGCACAGATGTTTCCTGACTCTCAGGCGCTGAACGAAGTGGTGGTTACTGCCCTCGGTATCAAGCGCGAGAAGAAGATGTTGGGATATTCCGTACAGGATGTCAAGGCGGATGCTCTCAATACGACTGGCGACCCTTCTGTGACTGGTGCCCTCGACGGTAAGGTGGCTGGTCTGCAGATGAATACTTCCAGTACGGGTCTTGGCGGTTCTACCAAGATCACTATCCGTGGAAACTCTTCTCTTACTGATAATAACCAGCCTCTTTGGGTGGTAGATGGTGTTCCTTTTACCGACAACCAGAGTTCTGATGCTTCTGCTTATGGCGGATACGACCGTGGTGGCACTTCTCTGGACATCAACCCAGAGGATATCGAGTCTATCTCGGTACTCAAAGGTGCCAACGCTGCAGCCCTCTATGGTTCACGTGCAGGTAATGGTGTGATCTACGTTACAACCAAGAAGGGTAGTCATAAGCAGGGCTTCGGCATCACATACAACGGTAACTTTACTTGGAGTAAGGTGGCTGAAACAATCCCTATGCAGAAGCTGTACGGACAGGGCTCTCAGGGTGCTACGGTTTATAAGACTGATGAGGATGGCAACAAGACGCTTTCCAGCGAGTTGGCATTCGGTGCTCCGCTTGATGGCAGAATGGAACCTTCTTTTCTCGGTGAGAACATCGCTTACCGCTATTATGGCGATAAGTTGAAGGATTACTTCAATACAGGTTTCTCCCAGTTCCATACCGTAGCTCTCGGAAATTCTGATGAGAAAGGTCATTTCCGTCTCTCTTTGGGTTTCAACGACAATAAGGGTCTTTTCGATGGAGAGAAATTGGATAAGCTGATAGTTGACCTTAATGCAGGTAGAACTATCAATAAGTATCTTTCTACAGATAGCAAGATTTCTGTTTCTCGCATGAAAGCCGAGAACCGTCCGATGACTGGTCTCAATGGAGAGGTAGCCCAGTTGCTTCTCATTCCTGGCAACGTGCGTTTGCAGGATCTTCAGACTTATACAACTCAGGACCAATTGCATCGCAACTGGTTCGGACCAGATATGCAGTATGCCAACCCATACTATGTTCGTCATCGCTTCCAGAATAGTGATGAGCGTTGGCGTGCCTTCGGTTACTATGGTGCTAATGTCAACGTAACCGACTGGTTGAAGTTTAATGCTAAATATGCTTTCGATTACTATCGCACACGCATCCAGGCCACAGACTTGAGTTTGGGTAACTCTGCTGTGAGCATTCCGGGCAGACACTGGAGCGAGATCGTTACCGATGATAATATGAGCCGTTCGGAGGAAAACAACTTCGAGCACAATATCTCTTTCCTCTTCTTGGGTGACAATCAGGTGACCAAGGATTTGCGCTTGGGTTACAATCTGGGCGCCAACATCATGTACCAGAAGTACGAGTTGTTGAGTGCTGCTACCAAGAATATGTTGGAGAAGGATAATTGGATTTTCAATACAGGTTATCAGTTGACCAATGCCAGTGAGAATGGTCATGAGCGCTCTATGTACTCAGCCTTCGGTTCTTTGCAGTTGGCTTTCCGTGAGTATCTCTCATTGGATCTTACAGCCCGCAATGACTGGTCATCTACCTTGCCAAAGGACAACCGTTCTTTCTTCTATCCAAGTGCAAGTGTGAGCTATATCTTCAGCGATTTCATGCGCTCTATCAACCATCCGTTACCAGCGTGGATGACTTTCGCCAAGACTCGTCTGTCTTTCGCTCAGGTAGGTAAGGACCCAAATCCATACAATCTCTACAACACCCGTTCTTATACCTATGAGAATGGCATCCGTGTGCCAATTCCACAGACCGTGAAGAAGAACAGCAACCTGAAACCAGAGATCAAGTCTTCCTTCGAGTGGGGTCTTGAGATGAAGTTCCTGGAGAACCGTTTGGGATTTGATTTCACCTATTATTATACCAAGACCAAGAACCAGGCTATGCTTGTAGATGCATCTGCTCCTTGGACACAGCAATGGGTGAATGCAGGTAAGATTACCAACAAGGGTATTGAGCTGATGCTTTACGGCACACCTGTCAAGACCAAGGACCTCAAGTTCGACCTCACCATGAATATTTCCAAGAATATCTCCCGTGTAGATGAACTGGCTAATGGCGTGGATCACATCTACTTTAATGGCGATGGCAACATGCCAGTCAAGGTAGGTGCGAAGGCAGGAGGTAAGTTGGGCGATATCTATGCCAATAACCTCATCAAGCGCGATGCGAATGGTCAGATGGTGATTGGCGAGAACGGTCTTCCGATGCCTGTTACCAGTAGTGATGCCGGCGGAAATCTGGAGCAGTATATCCTCGATCATCCTATCGGAAACATCGAGCCAAAACTTCTCATGTCTGTTACTCCAAGTCTGAACTATAAGGGTGTAAGTCTCACTGCGATGTTTGATATGCGATTTGGCGGCGATATCGTGAGCGTATCAGAAGGTATGGCTACTGCTGTAGGAACTTCAGAGCGTTCGGCTTATCGTGGGGAGTACAAGGAGTTGAATGGTGTGAGCGACTACTATATGGTAGTTCCTGGCGTGACAGCCGACGGACAGGTGAATACCAAGGAGGTAAGTGCACAGTCTTACTATTCCAACATCGGTTTGTACAAGTCGCAGAAGGGTTATGCAGAGATGTTTATCCACAGCGCTTCCTATATCAAGTTGAAAGAACTCGCATTGGGTTACAGCCTGCCAAAGAGCGTGCTCAAGAAGACTCCTCTTACCAATGTGAAGTTGTCATTTGTGGCACGTAATCTCTGCTTCCTGCTGAAACATACACCAGGCAATCCTGATGGAGGTTATGATACTTCTATGTTCTCACAGGCCCTTGACTTTGCCGCAGTGCCATATACCCGCACCTTCGGTTTCTCAGTCAATGTAGGCTTCTAAATACTATCAACTACATCATAAACAGTTCAAGACAATGAAAAAGACGATTATATTCAAGACGATGCTTGTGTCCATGGCATTGGTAAGTTTATCTTCCTGCTATGACATGGATGAGATGAGCAAGAATCCATACGAATTGCCTGATAACACTACTGGCGGCGGTGAAGAGCAGCCTGGTGAAGATGACAATACCAAGTATGCCGATATCAATATCGACTATAAGGTGAGCAAGGAAGACTCCTTGGCGTTGAAGAGTGAGTTGAGCTCTGCCAACTCTGTTTTCCGCAACTTCCTCTATGAGGGATTTTTTAATGACTATCAGATCACTACCAACTTGAGTCATGATATCTATGCAGGCTTCGTTGCCAATAACCAGCCTAAGCATGGTGGTGCATCTCCTGATTATTCTTATAAAGATGGATGGAGCAGTGCGCGCTGGAGACATTTCTATACCGACCGCAGCAGTGAGTATCGTACCTTGTTGCGTGCCTACAAGTTCAACGAAAATACCAAGAAGTACAAGAACTTGTTCTATGCCACACGTATCTACTATGCTTTCTTAGCGCTTGCCAACACCGATACTTATGGCGATATGCCTTTCAAGGAGTATGTACAGGCTAAGATTCCTGAGACCAACAATGTGGCTTATAATACTCAGGTAGAGGTTTACGATGCCATGTTCCGTATGTTGGAGCAGGCTGTTGACAGCATCAAGCCAAACGATGCAACTCAGATAGGTTACGCTACCGATGATATCTGCTATCATGGTGACTGGAACAAGTGGCTCCGCTTTGCCAATTCTTTGCGCCTTCGCATGGCTTTGCGTATTTCCAATGTAGATCCTGCCCGTGCTAAGGAGGAGGCTCAAAATGCTCTCAACAACCAGTATGGTCTGATGCAGAGCAATGAAGACAATATGCAGATTGTTCCTAAGTATGCTCCTGTAAGCCAGGGAGGTACAAATGACGGTGGTAACGAGCATCCTCTGGTGATGTGTAGTGTCTGCTACAATGGTGAGAGCGTAATGTCTAAAGATCTGGAGAACTTCTATCGCAATGCCAGTGAAGGTGGAGCAGAATATAAGATCAAGACAGGTAGAAATAACTATGTCACCAAGAAGATAGACCCACGTTGCTTGGTAAGCTGGTATCGCATCAAGATGACAGAGAGTACTTTGCAGGCTGGTGAAGATAGCCAGAGAGAAGACTTCGTAGGTTGTGAGCGTGGTGCTCAGGCTCCTGTCATTGATATGGGAACCTTGAATTATTCACTCACCCGTACTGCGCCTAAGAGTCTGGGCAAGAACTTGGATCCTAACTACTTCTTCAGTCGTGAGCGTGCTTACCTCCTCTTGGGCTATGCTGAGTCTGAGTTCCTGAAGGCAGAGGCAGTTTTGCGTGGATGGGCAGGCATGGAACTTACAGGTACCGTAGAGGATTACTATAAGTCTGGTATCAAGGCATCTATGGACTACTATGGAATTGCCAATGACAAGGCACAGGCTTACATCGATGGTGAGAAGGCCCTTACGGGTAAGGTGTTCGAGGGTAGCGACAAGGAGAAGCAGCTTGAAGCAATCATCACCCAGAAGTGGATGGCTATCTTCCCTAATGGTAATGAGGGATGGGCTGAGTTCCGTCGCACCGACTATCCTGCTTTGGCAAATCAGTTGACCAACAATAGTGGAGGTGACGTGCCTATGGGTAAGAATATCAAGCGCATTCTCTATCCTTTCAGCGAGAATAACAACACTTACTTCACTTCTCATCCAGAACTCCAGAAGGTGAATACTCAGGGCACAAGACTCTGGTGGGATGTGGCTGATACCAATGACGCTGACGGCCATCGCCTGCAGCCAAACAATTTCAGATAATCATTCAGACTGTTGTCTATGAAAAGAAAATCAGTCTGTCTCTTATACACATCTGACGCTGCCGACGAT
>ERZ1026866.1724-NODE-1724-length-10690-cov-68.374424_pt1 | contig 10690 bp, 8 predicted proteins | sample MGYA00380163_ERZ1026866 | MGnify/ENA primary metagenome ERZ1026866 (study PRJEB33269, sample SAMEA4719799) | human gut metagenome | biome: human-associated habitat; feature: organic feature; material: feces | place: Cameroon | collected 2013-10 ...
GATAATGTTTACCTTTTTCGAATCACCCCGTCCCTCTTTCCAAAGAGGGCTCCACTTTCTCCCCAAGCCCCTCTTCCTCAGGAAGCGGGGATGTAGCTGGCGACGCTATAGCTCTGCCAGAGTTTTGGTATCGCAAGCGGAGCCTGTGCCCTAAAGGGCTTGCGATGATTGCTTACGCAACAGAGTTGCGATTGTTTGTGCGGTGTTATACCGCCTTGCTTGGAGGTGGGGCAAACAGAGTGAATTTTTTATCTATGCTAGTTAGGATATCTTTCTATGCTAGTTAGGATGCCTATCTATGGCACTTACGGGGGCTATCTATGGCTCTTATGAGTGACAGATGACAGATGTGACTCTTCTTTTTTTTATTTTCTTCTAATTATATATTAGTTTATATTTTTAAGATGCTGTTTTCCTGCCTGCGCGCGAGGGCTTTTATGAAAACAGGTGTCACAAGTGTCATGTGTCACGCTGGTGGACGGCTTAGAAGGGCGCATCGGGTTCCGAATCTGGCTCGGCATCCATCAGGAGGCGGTGCTGGTATGCCTTTATCTCCTCCGGCGTGCGGCAGACTACGATGAATCCCCGGCTGCTGTTGGTGCGTACACGCTTGAAGCCTAAGTCGCTGAAGGCTCTGCCTACATTCACGGCACTCAGCTTCTGGCTGATTCCGTTGCTGATCATCTGCAGGGCTCGGGCCACGGATATGAACTCGCCTAACTCGCTATCGATTGGTCTGCGGAAATACAGATCCACCAGCTCGTGTTCGAGATGGGGGGTCTCAAACTGCTTGTTGTGTCGGTTCAACTCCTGGATTTCTTCTTTTGTAAACCAGTACTGGAAGCCGCTGGTGTAGAGGGAGAGAGCCTGGGCGTAGATGCCTTCGTAGTGGAAAGGATGGTCTCTGGGCGAGATGATGCTCTCCACCTCGAAGGGTAGCCAGCGGCGGTTGCCGGTGGGGTCAGACAAGAACTGGGTGTTGTTGCCCGTTCCGCAGAACGACGCTATGTGCTTGCGGTGCTCATGATAATGGGCGTAGGCTGCTCGCTCGTCGATGCTCGGCATGGTGACGGCTGCCTTCAACTGATTCAGTTCGGCAGGGCGCATGGTGTCTAGCTCCTCGCAGCAGACGAGGGCATACTGCGCCAGGATCAGGATGTCGTCCTTCGACATGCGGTTGGCGTTGGTCTTGGTATAGAAATACTGCTTCAGTGGGGGTGGAAGAAGGTAGTTGAACCACGTGGTCTTGTACGCTCCCTGCTCTCCGATGAGTACGAGGATGACGTTGTTGACCACATCTTCTGAGATCCAGCTCGCCACCATGCCGACGAGCCACTTCTTCAGGTAGAGGTGCCACAGCTTCTGCTCCTGCTCGCCGCCCTTTACTCGGACGGTTTGAGCTAGCTCACGGATATAATCCTGTTCTCCAGGTTTACTCAGATTATTTAAATATTCTTTGAAAGGATTGAATACTGGGACATAATCTGATTCTATGACACGATACATATCCTGGATATTGACACGGGTAATGGTGGACATCTGGCTCCATAGGGAGTTGACGATGCGGTCGTTGACAGGCATGAATCTGTGTGCATCTGTGTTATCTGCGGGAATTTCATATTCTACACGGGATGTTATCTCGTTGAATCTGAGGGATATATGGCCATCCAGAAAAGACTTGATTTCCTCGACTGTTGCCGTTTTGCTGTCGCCTCTGTTGTCGCCTCCTCCTCCCTGCTTGCCGTGAGGAGAAGCGTTGGCGAAGCAGGAGTTGATGACTTGCTCCGTGTCGGAATAGTCCTTCCCGAACTTCTGCATCGCCCATCTGAGAGCGACCTTCTTTGAAAAACGGCGTTCGGCAAGCTTGTAGCCGACCCGCATCACATAATCGTTATGACTGCCGCTGCGGAACTCGATTTTTGCCTTCGCCAGTTGGGGTGCAATGAGGGTATCGAAGTAGGTCTGGATGCGCTGCATCTGCTTGTCTTCCTTGCTCTGCTTCACATAGGCTGTTGCTGCGGTGGAGATTTCTTCTGCCGTGAAGGGAATGACTTCGGATTGGGGGCGTAGAAAGACTTCTGGGTCGTGGGCAAGACCGCTCAGTCGGGTGATGTTTTTGCACTGCATATCAGCCTTGGCTCCCAGAAGTTTCTCGTAATAGGCATTGCCGGCATAGAAGGCCTGCTGATAGTATGCCTCGAACTTCTTCACCTCTTCCTCGTCCTTGGGAGCTCCTGAAAACTCCGGGGCTATCTCATAGGTGAAAATCACGCGGAGTCCGTTGCCGCTCATCGTGATATAACAAAGGAGGGTGTGAGGATCGGCTATCGCCTTTCGCTTCAGAATGTTAAGTTCTTTGGCAACAAAGGCTTTCCATTCTCCGTCGCTGATGGATTCTTCACTCTTCACTCCTCGTTCTTCACTCCCTATGGCATGGTCGAAGTCCACGAGCGACATACCCGTGAGTTGTCTGATGTTGCTTCTGCCTTTTCCTCCCTCGAAGAGGCAAGGCACAGCAAAGAGTTGGCTTTCGTTCTTGAAAGTCTTGCTACCGGTCTGGCGATAAGACCGGGTGAAAACTGCCAACTTCTCATCGGTTCGAATGAGGTTGGCGACGCCTTCAAGAAGTCCTGGTAAGGGCAGCTTGCAGGTCATGTCATGGAAAATACTTACGTTCATAATCGTTAAGTGTTAGTTGGTTCATTTTCTACGCGGCAAAGATATAAAAATGATAGAAACATCGGTCTTAACATGTTCAGACCGTTTTCACAATAATATATTTTATTTTAAATTTATTAGCATTAAAATTATGCCAAAATCAAGTTTTATGGCGGTTAACCGCCAGTTTGGTGCATTTTTGCGCTCAGAGTTAGAGAGACAGGGCATGACTTTTTCCATGTTGAGAAAGCGTTGTCGTTTTGACAACAATGCCCTGAGTGACATTAAAAAGGTTTAGGTAGCAGCGCTGATCCTGTCGGTTATTATTATCAGGTGTTACTTGCCTTCCGTGAGTTTGTTGACGAAGATGAATTCAAGGAGATCAAACGCAGATGGGGAGAGGCGATGAGTGAGTTTGAAGTGATCTAACTAATTATTCGAACTGAGCCTATTGCTCGTCAATAGGCATCAGTTCCATTTTCATCAGTAAATCACCGTTCTTCTCGGTCTTCTTCAATGGTCTTTACACCCCCTTCGGTTCCCCCGTTAACAGGGGACAGAAACCTCAGGGAAGAAGAGGGAAACCGCCCTATAGTGCTGTGGATGCCCCACCTGTCCCTCCCCTGGGGGAGGGTCCTTAACCCACTCCCAAGCCCTCGCCCTTTCCAAAAGGGCAAGGGATGTAACCGCCCTCCGGTGCTCGGAACCGCTTCGCTATAAGGTTGGCGGGGCATCAAAGCCCTCGCCATGTTGTGCGGGTTGGGACCGCCAGGGAGTAAAAGCTTTGTGTAAGCAGATTCATTAATTAACATAACAGCATAATTATGTATACATTTTTAGATAATATGTTCAAGGTACTCAAAGTTGCAGGTAAGCGTCCAAAAACGGATTTGGTGATTTGAGAAAGATGATGTAACTTTGTCGCCAGTAATTTTAAACGTAAGTAAAATGTACAGCGACAAAGACTTTCAGACATTCTGGTTCCGCTACAAGACGGAAGGGGAGCCACATGGAATTTCAATTAATTCCTTTTGTATTAACCAAGGTGTTCCATACAAGCGTTTGTTTGTCATTGCTTTTGAAAGTTTTGATTGTGATTTTTCCTTCTTGATGTAATTGGGCAATTGCATCTTTAACACCTTGTGTCTTTAGCTCACCGATCTCGTCATCAATGATGCTCTTCTCGACCTGTGATTTGAAATTGGGGTCGAAATTTTTCTTCTTCCAATAGGTTGTATAGCGATTTTCTGATTTGGGAAGCATCCTATAGTCATGTTAAGTATTGAATGTTAAGTGTTGATTTTTGAAGACTAATTATTGAAGAAATAATTTCTTTAGAATGAAGAAAATAGAACTTTTTGATTACCAAGAGGATATGAAAGCACGGATTGAGAAGGCTTTGTGCCTTCACCGTTCCGTGATGGCACAGATGCCTACGGGAACAGGTAAGACCTATCTGCTTACAGCAGTCATAGACTCTTTCGTGAGAGCCAATCCTAAGGCGAAAGTATGGATTGTTGCCCATAGAAGGGAGCTGGTATCCCAGATTGATGAAACCGTAAGGAAGTTCCAATCTTATTCCTCAGCTACCTCTTCTCTGTTGTCATCCGTCAAGGCGATGTCCATCCAGTGGCTGATGAGACACTATGACGAGATAGAGGAAGAACCAGGAATGATAGTGATTGACGAGGCACACCATGCGCTTGCCAAGACCTATAAGGAGATGTGGGAGAGATTCCCGAAGGCTAAGTTTCTGGGACTGACGGCTACACCTTGCCGATTGAACGGTAAGGGTTTCACAGACCTGTTTGATGTGTTGGTGCAGTCGTGGGGTGTTCCTGAGTTTATCAGCAAGGGAAGATTGGCGACATACGATTTCGTGAGCATCAAATCGGATGGTGTGACGCAACGGCTCATCGACTCCTTGCAGAAGCGAGGGGCAGATGGTGACTACCAGAACAAGGAAATGGATATGTTGCTGAATAAGAAGCCGAGCATCGAAAGACTTTACCGGAGCTTGGAGGAATATGGCAAAGACAGGAAGGGCATCGTGTATGCTATCAATATCAGTCATGCTCAGAAAATCACAAAACTGTATCAGGAACATGGCGTGAAAGCCATTGCCATAGACTCGAAGACTCCTGCTGCGGAAAGACAGCAAGACATTGAAGCCTTCAAGAAAGGTGACATCCAAGTGCTGGTGAATGTGGACATTTTCTCGGAGGGATTTGACTGTCCGGATGTGGAGTTTGTACAGTTGGCTCGACCTACGCTGTCGCTTGCCAAGTACCTGCAGATGGTGGGACGAGGACTGCGAGTAGCCAAAGGAAAGAAGAACTGCGTGATTATAGATAATGTGGGACTGTATCGGGTGTTCGGGTTGCCTTCGCAGGTATGGAACTGGAATGCGATGTTTGAAGGAAAGCTGAAAGTTGGCAAGAAAAAGGAGACTCCGAAGGAAAGAGAGTTTTTCCTGATGAGCAAGGTACAAGACGATATTCCGATTCATCCAGACTCGGAAATGATGATGGTGATGAGCCATGAGGAATTGCTCCAAACGATACAGTATCGTGAGTTTGTGGATAGCAAAGGGGAGTTTGCCATCATCAAGCTGCCTGATGGAAAGATGACGGTAGTGAACCGACAAGGAGAACAAGTACTGGAGCCAGGCGATTACTATGACATGAAACTGCTGGATGGCAACATCCTGTTCTACCGACCTCGCAGAAAGGCGAAATGCTATTATGACCTGTTGGCAAAAGCTGTCATCGACGATGGCACTAACGTAGCAGAAGCTCCCCAGGTTGTCAACATCAAAGGATGGGAGTTTATAGAATATAACGACATTTTCATGTCTCGAACCCAAGAAGAATTTTCTTTGCCCTATCGTCCTTCACAATATGATTTTCTGAATTATGGGTACTATATGATATTCAGATTCAGACCTTCTGCTCCCGGTTGTCAGGTATGGTACTATTGTGAGGGTAGTGAAGGGAAGATGCGCATGAGCAATGAAGAGAGCAGGAATGTATGTTTCCTGCGTAATGATTACGAACATGTGTATTGGTTATGTGCAGTCCTGTATGGTGAACGTATCGTTGTCATGGACAGCAAAGAGGACTACTACCTGGTGGATTCAAGTTTGAAGAAGACCTATATAGGGTGCAATCAGCTAAAGAATAAAAATGAAGATTTGAATTTTGTCATGCCTCGGATTGGCAAGAAATACTATCAAGAGGCGATGTTACAGAAGAAGGAAATGGAAGCAAGTGAGTTGCTTCTTTTGCATGAGAAGTCAGAGGCAGGTCATGTGGAATTGTATCAGGCCGGAAAGAAATGGGGCTTAAAGGTAGATGGTAAAGTTATCGTGCCACCCCTCTACCACCATATAGCGCTACCTGTCGGTGCCTATTGCGCCTTTGAACAGATACCCAGACATTGGGGTGTTATGACATTAAATGGAAAAGTGATAGTTGATGCCAAATATGAAAAGGTGGAGATTCGTGATAATGGAATCGCCGTGCTAACAGGCATCCTGGGCAAAACACAGACCATCCATCTGAAATAACGGGGGATATTCAGCTTTTCAGAAATGTTCAATTGGTCTATTGGATAGGAGGGGTAATATTATCCTCCCGCCAGAATATAAAGACATATACAGATGTAATGAACATGAGGTTGTAGTAAAAGGTAATGATGGGTTGGCTTTTTACGTTTTGCAAACGTTACTCATTTTATTTGGAATAGCCAAATTTTTCAGATGATTTTTATATTATCAGTGATTATTGTTAGATATCGCAAACTAAATGGGGATTTCTTTGCAGCTATGATTTTTTTTTTGTATCTTTGTCCCCAAATATAAGTACTTAAAGCATATTGTAAGATGGCTGCATTGAAATTATACCCTGTGGGAATCCAAACTTTTGAGCGAATTCGAAAAGAAGATAAGCTCTATGTTGATAAGACGGAATACATTTACAGAATGACGCATTCTGGTGGATGTTATTTCTTCTTGAGCCGACCACGCCGTTTTGGTAAGTCATTATTGACTTCAACTTTTCAAAGTTATTTCGAGGGTAAGAAGGATTTGTTTAAAGGGCTTGCCATCGAAAAACTGGAGCAGGAGTGGACGGAATATCCTGTGCTGCATTTTGATATGTCGGGTGGCAAGCATATGGAAAAGAAGGAGTTGGAAGATTATTTGGGCTATCAATTGGCTAATAAAGAGGCTACGTATGGTATTACAACACCTCAGAATGGAGCAAATAATCGTCTGACCGATTTGATTCTGACTGCTTATCGAAAGACAGGCAAGCAAGTAGTTGTACTTATCGATGAGTATGATGCTCCTTTGCTGGATGTAGTACACGAGGAAACTTCCTTGCAGGTTCTTCGCAACGTTATGCGCAATTTCTATAGTCCATTGAAAATGTGCGAGCCTTATCTCCGCTTTGTCTTCTTGACCGGTATCACCAAGTTCTCGCAGATGAGCATCTTTAGTGAACTGAATAATATCACGAATGTGAGCATGGATGAGGAGTATGCTGGAATTTGTGGTATAACCGAGGAAGAACTGGTGACCCAAATGTCGGCAGATATTGATACTTTGGGCGAGAAGTTGGGTAAGACAAGAGAGGAGACGCTTGCGGCTCTTCGAGAGTACTATGATGGTTATCATTTTGCAGATGTCTCGCCTGACGTATTTAATCCATTCAGCTTGCTCAATGCCATGTCAAAAGGCAAATTAGATTACTATTGGTTTGCCTCAGGTACACCTACTTACTTGATTAACATGCTCAACAAGTTCCAGGTGATGCCATCTGAAATAGGTGGCAGCGAGGCTGATAAGTCGGAGTTTGATGCTCCAACCGAGAAGATGACCACCATCATGCCGTTGCTCTATCAGAGTGGCTACATCACCATCAAGGGCTATGACCCAGAGACGGAACTCTATCTCTTAGACATGCCGAACAAGGAGATTCGTGTAGGCTTGTATCGTAGTCTTTTACCTTATTATATAGGTATGAATACGGTGAAGGGTACCACCACAATCGCCAAGATGTCTGCCGCCATTCGTCATAACAAGATAGATGAGGCTCTGGAAATGCTCCAGACTTATCTCGGCACGATTCCTTATTGCGACAATACGGATTATGAGGGGCATTATCAGCAGATGATGTATGTCATCTTCTCCATCCTCGACAATTATGTGGATGTGGAGGTTCACACGTCAAAGGGACGTGTCGATATGGTGCTCCGTACTGCCACCCATCTCTACCTCTTTGAGTTGAAACTAAACCAAAGTGCTGATGTGGCAATGAAACAGATAGACTTGAAGGAGTATGCGAAGCGTTTCGCCCTCTGCGGTCTGCCAATTGTGAAGGTGGGCATTAACTTTGATGTGGAGACGCATACCATCAAGGATTGGAAGGTAGAAGATAAATGATAGAATTCAAGCATAATTCTATTATCCAGCACTCTTTTCTATCCAAGTCATAAGTACCGCCACTGCATATTGCTGTTCTTCTTCTGTCAACTGTCTTCCGGCAGGTATATGATGCCATTTGAAGAAACAACCACGGCAGCAGCAGCATGTAGCATGCTGGGCAATGAATACAGGATGCCCTCTCATAGGCGTCTGCTTGCCGTCATTGGGAATCACGGCAGGAGCAAGGCGTTTGGCAACGAAATCCTCCGCATGCTTACGGATGGTAGCCAACCCCTTTTCTGCAATATATTCCTTATCCTTCTTCGAGAGATGGAAACGGCTGCGGAAAGCTGATTGGGAAAGTCTTTCAAACAAATCTGTCAAATCATACTCTTTGTCTGAAGGAGTATGGTCTTCTTTACTATCTGAGGAGATAGAGTCTTTCTGATGAACCTCTATCTCCTCAGGAAACAAATTGAGTTCTACATATTTTGCTTGGTTTCCTTTTGAATCTTTTTTCATTTTTATGAGTCTCCTATATATATGAATCTCCTATATATTTAATGGATATCAGACTCTTCTGCTACAGATGCTTTGTTTTCCTTGGGTTGTGGGTTGGGTACGAAGCCCAGAATGGCAACCAGACAACTCATCAAAGGACTGATGATGTTGAAGAAGCAGAAGGGGAGATAGACCAGAGTCGGGATGCCAAGAACTGTACTCTGCGTCATACCGCAGGCAGTCCATGGAACCAGCACGCTCGTCACGGTAGCACTATCCTCTGTACTTCGGCTCAAGAGTTCAGGTCGGTAACCTCGTTCGGCATATTCATCCTTGTAGATAGATGCATTCATGATGATACTCAGGAACTGGTCACCCATTACGAGATTGAGCAAGACGCCTGATGTCACGGTACTGCAGACAAGCGAGATGGTACTGTGGATGCTTTTCAGGAGCATGTGGGTGATGGCGTGGAGCATGCCGCTGGCTACCATGCATGATCCGAAGCACATGGCACAGAGGATGAGCCAGATGGTATTGAGCATGCCAGCCATGCCTCGGGTGGCAACAAGATCATTGATGTCCGCCATACCGCAATCTACCTGGGTATGGGTATAGCAGGTGGTCATGATTCCTTGAAAGAGGCTTTTGGCAGAAATACAGTCTTCGCCTGCTATCCCCACAAGTACTTCCGGCTGGAGAATGAGGGCACAGATGCATGCAGAGAGGGCAGAAAGCAGAAGGGTGATGAGGGATGGCGTCTTTCGGTAGATGAGCCATCCGGTAAAAGCCGGAACGAGCATGGTAAACAGAGAGATATTGAATCCATGGCTCAGACCGGTAAGATACTGGCTGATATCCACTGGCTTGGAATCATAGCAGAGACCGATGATAAGATAGAGTACCAGTGAGAGCAGGATGCTTGGTATGGTGGTGTAGAGCATATAGCGGATATGTGAGAAGAGATCCGCTCCTGCTATACTCGAAGCCAGGACAGTGGTATCGCTCATTGGCGAGAGTTTATCACCAAAATAGGCACCGGAGATAATAGCTCCAGCCGTGTAAGGGGCTGGTATTCCCAGGGCATCTCCGATTCCCATCAGGGCAATGCCAATGGTGGCAATGGTGGTCCATGAGGTTCCCGTCATCACAGAAATGATACTGGAGATGATGCATGCGCAGGGAAGGAAAAAGGTTGGTGACATAATCTGTACGCCATAATATATTAATGTAGGTACTACGCCACTGATCATCCAGGTAGCTGACATCATTCCGATGAGCAGCAGGATCAGGATAGATACTCCGGCATCGCCCACCGTCTTTTTGATCATCTCTTCAAAGATATTCCATTTCATCCTATAGATGCCCATGCCGAGTGCCACACATACGGCTGTGGCTATCATAAGGGCCACCTGGGAGGCACCAGCCAGGGCATCGTCTGGGAAGAGTTTGACAACCAGGACGATGAGGGCGATAAGTACTGCCAGTGGTATGACAGAAATGAAAGGATGTGGACTAGCTGGCTGCTGCGGTGGGCAGGATACCTGATTCTCTGCAGCTTGAGATTTCTGTTTCTTTTCTTTTTGTTCCATTTTTAATGCTCTCTTATACAATTATTTAAAATCAAAGTCTTTCATTTACTTTGCGTTTGTCATCTGGAAGACCAGTGTGATGATACCTATACTGTGCTTCATACTTATATTGTACTTTTCCTGCAAAGGTAGCAAAAAATCCTAGATTACGCAAGAAAAGGTGTAATATATTGTTCTTTTTATAAAAAATTATAAGTTCCTTGGATTTTTCTTGGTTATTTTTCTTTTGAACGACTAAACGTAATTGCAACTATTTTTCTCCGTTTTTATGCAGATTCTTACAGAAAAGTAAGCGAAAATGATAAAAATGCAGCAAAAAGCAATAATTTTTGGAATTTTATGCTTGATATTGTAGAAAAAGTCTTAACTTTGCAGCGGATTTGAGAAGATAAGCAGTTTTCGGCCGTCAGAAAGGTGAGGAATCATCGGGCAGGGAATGTGCATCTGGCTCATCCGTAGATTCACTTATAACAACTTTATAAATTAAAAGATTCGATTATGAAAGTAGCAA
>ERZ1026866.1732-NODE-1732-length-10644-cov-20.746718_pt1 | contig 10644 bp, 9 predicted proteins | sample MGYA00380163_ERZ1026866 | MGnify/ENA primary metagenome ERZ1026866 (study PRJEB33269, sample SAMEA4719799) | human gut metagenome | biome: human-associated habitat; feature: organic feature; material: feces | place: Cameroon | collected 2013-10 ...
CCGCCGTCCTACCAAGCGTGGCGGTGCATGGATGAGTGCCTTTGCCAAGCAGAGCGACAAGTGGGGACAGTTGCCTATTATATATAATGTATGCAACAACGCCAAGGCTCCTGAGGGTCAGCCTACCCTGATTACATGGGATGAGGTTTGCACCATGTTCCATGAGTTCGGTCACGCCCTCCACGGCATGTTGTCAAAGTGCGGCTACAATACACTTTCGGGCACAGCTGTGGCTCGCGACTTCGTGGAGATGCCTTCTCAGTTTAACGAGTCGTTCGCCAGCATCCCTGAAATCTTCGACCACTATGCCCGTCATACACAGACCGGAGCAGCCATGCCAGCCGACCTGAAGGAGCGCATGCTGAAGAGCATCAACTTCCAGACAGCCTATTCCCTGGGCGAGAACCTGGCAGCAACCTGCCTTGATCTGGCTTGGCACGAGCTGACACCAGAAGAGATTCCTTCACCATATATGGCAGGTGCGTTCGAGAAGGAAGCCCTCAACAATGTAGGTTTGCTCAATTCACAGATTCCTCCTCGCTACTCTACCACCTATTTCAACCATGTATGGGGCGGCGGTTATGCAGCAGGTTACTACAGCTATCTCTGGACAGAGGTGCTCGCCGTAAACGTGGCTGATTACTTTGCCAAGCATGGTGCTTTGGATCCAGCCGTGGGTCAGGCATTCCGTGATAAGGTTCTGAGCCGTGGTAACACCAAGGACCAGATGGAAATGTTCACCGACTTCACAGGCATGAAGCAGCCAGATGCTTCTGGTTTCCTGAAGGCAAGAGGATTGTAAAAGACATATAAGAGTCCACTTTAAAAAGTAAGGTCTGTTTAAAATGATTATATTTCACGAAAACCTCATAACGAGAATGGTCTTACCGTCAGGGAGATTGCTACTGGCATTTGCCCTTTTCGGGCCTATCAGAGAAACTTTCGGCTCTTTCATGGCTATTTCTCGAAAGATGTTCACCAGCGGAGCCGATTGCTATGTTTCACTCAGCATGACCACACTGGTCATGCTGAATTCAAAATATGCCTTTTTTAAAGTGGGCTCAGATAATCTGTTTCATATACGTTTGTCTTTAATTTGCAACATGTAAGTTCTCTTGTTCCGAAACTGGTTCTTCCCTAGAGTTTTCAGCATCGTTATTGTCCTTACTACATAGCTTATCTATTTCACCTTTAATTTGGACAAAATCCGAGAAAGGGATAACATTCATGGTCAATCTACCATACAAGTCATTTGCTTTCTCAACTTTTGCAGCATCGTATGGTTTCATAAATCGTTTAGGGTTACACAAACCCCTCAATGCCTTGATGTCATTTTTTGAAACAATGTAAATCCCAAGTTCGTTCTCTGCTCTGGATGCTAATTCGAGAATTGCACCCTCATCAGTTTCTTCTATCGCAATTGCTTTGCTGTAGATTTCATTTGCAGACTTCAACTTCTCACCGTTATATTTCTTGATAAACCTTTTGGGGTTGCATTTGATGATGATGCGCTGAAGTAATGTTCGTTTGTTCTCTCGACCCTCCTTAATAATCAAAATCAACAAAAATATCCATGCGGAAACAAGGAATTCAAGCATGGATAACCCATAAGCTAGAATTTTATGTCTTTTGTCAGTAATAAATTGCTCTTTCAAATATGTGACTCGTCCCTCATTAAGAACGAGACTATACATCTTCTTACCATATCCTTTGATGAATACGTAATACGAATCATTATACATATATCTTCCGTAGTCAGCATAATCGCTAATTGTCATCGTTACAAAATTAGCTTTTTCCTCTGCCTCCAAATGATAATAGTCGTTGTCTATGCAAGGCATATATGTGAAATGTCTTGTGTTGTTCACTATGCTATTCTTGAAATCAGACTTGTTGTTTTCGGTATAAAACTTGAAAGCATTATCCAGAACATCATCAATTGATATGTAGCCCTCCAGAGTTCCGAAACTTTGCTTACGAAAAGAGACAGCATAAGGGATGATTACATATTCTGCAATTCGTCCAAAGCCATAATTCTCTCTTACTCCTAACGCCCAACCAGTCTGCCAAAGTCCTTTCCAATCAACTCCTTGAATACCTGTCTCTATATCATTGTCGTTACGATTGTGCATCCTTATCTCCATCTTTACACCTTCCACAACATCATCACCAAAGAAAGGACTATTCTCTGGAGCAACTCTGTATGTCGAAGTTATGTCTGATGGCATCTTGGGTACCTTGTAGCCGCAGTTAATAATATCCCGATACCAACTGCCTGTTTGGGATAAAGCGTCCCCTTTTACGAACCGCGACTTACATCCAAAGTAAATGGGGAATATATCAGTGTGTCTATGCACAAACAGGCTATCTACTTGTCTCTCTGCCAACTCACGCTGTTGTTCCTTTTGGTTGCTAATATATGCATGAGCCTCATCTGGTACTTGCTTATACTTTACTACGCAGATAATAGCCATGACAATTAGTGCAACCGAAATGAAAATCAATAGGGCTTTCTTCATGTCAATACTTTCTTGAAAATGTGAATGTCTTGATGATGTCATTTATGCGTTATGTGGTACCTTTACTCAAATATCACCTCGTTAGGATTGTAGCCTTGAGCAGCAAACCTATTACGAATATTCTTTTTCGCCGTAGACTCCTGTTCGGGAATGTTAGGCTGATAATTGAGAATGTTCTCTGAAATTCTGTTTTCTCCAATACGTCCAATAATTACTTTTTCCATTGCTACAACTTTAATCCCCGACTCCCAAGCAGGATGGTAAAATAACTATTGGTAGCTACACATACAAAAAGCGTGGGAATCTACCTGTCGCTCGTCCCACGCATAGAGGCTCTGGCATCGCCCAGTTGTCGAAACGAGCCAACGCCGAAGCCCACGCCGATATGTATATAAACGAAAACTTTTTGCCATGAGCCATTAATGGCCACCAGCAATTTGCATGTCGGATATTACATACCCATGAGCGTCATTGTTGCTTTGATTCTTGACAACTGTTTGTTTGGAACTGCCAGATTTCTATGCGTCAAGCACAAAGCTTCACAGATAACGCCTTTCCTGTATATAGGCTCTCGTCCCGCAGCGTCCGCCCTCGGGCTTCGGCATTGTTCGGAGAACAGGTGCAAAGGTACACATTTTTTCTAATTCTGATTCTGTTTTAAACAAAAATAACACTTTTCAAGGCTCGTGAGCCTGTTTTTGCCAATATTTCCGTTGAAAATCGCGAAAAAGAGCAAAAATGTTTGGTTGGAAACAAAAAAGTTTGTATCTTTGCACCGACAGAATCCGCCACGCTTCCCATAGAACAGCGAACCAGGGCGGGTCTTTTATTTTTATGAACGTTATGAATGTATACTCAAAACAACCGCTGAGCATAGAAGACCAGATTGTGAAACTTAGGTCGAACGGACTGATTATTGCAGATGTGGACAGGGCAAGGAAGGTTCTCAGAGAAATCAGTTACTTCCGCCTTGCGGCCTATCTGCGCCCTATGGAGGCTGACAAGCAGCAACACTTGTTCAAGCCTGGCTCCACATTTGAGAATGCCATCAATCTATATGAGTTTGACAATGAGTTGCGACAGCTGCTATTTTCTGCCATCGGACATATAGAGGTTGCCCTCCGTTCCAAGATTATCCAATATTTCTCTATGCGGCACGGAGCATTCTGGTTTATGCAAATGTCACTCCACGACAATGAGCATCGGTTCCTTGAAAACCTTAACTCTCTTGACCGTGAAGTGACGCGCTCAAAGGAGGACTTCATCAAAGATCATTTCCGCAAATATGACAAGCCAGAGTTCCCGCCTGCATGGAAAACTTTGGAACTGTCATCACTTGGTACGCTGTCTAAGTTGTATTACAACTTTTCTGACAAGAAGACAAAGAAACTGATTGCCAGAGACTTTAACTTGCCACAGCATGAGGTGCTTGAAAGCTGGATGAGGAGCATAGCAGCCCTTCGTAACCACTGCGCCCATCACGCTCGACTATGGAACAGATTTCTCAATGCCACACCTCAGATGAATGCCAAGTTGCGTGGTCTTTGGATAAGCAACCATCAGATAGATGCCAATAAGCTATATGCCACACTCTGCTGCATAGCTTACTGGCTCGACTCTATGGACAGAGGTGAATCCTTTAGGACAAGGCTCAAAATGCTACTTGACAAGTACCCCTCAGTGGACACTATTGCAATGGGATTTCCCCGAGATTGGGAAAACGAGCCTCTTTGGAAAAACCTTAAGGTCGAAGATTCACAGAAGTGAAGTTTGTCTCTCTTTACAGCCTCGGTCCACGGCGTTTCTTGCGCTGCATACGTCGTCCTATGTTTTACGCAAGATGACTATTGTCTCTTCACTTCCCGAACGATCGTAGGGAGTGATAACATCTTTAACTTCAATCAATTCCCTCACTTGCGAAACTTGAATAAAATCATATAAGGAAAAAAGCGTCTCCCTGAGAAATCAGGAGGACGCTTTTTCTTTTTATAAGGCTTTATCAACTATTTCACCGCCTTAGGAGTCCAGTTCTTCAGGAAGCGAAGGGTCTTTTTCTCATCATAGCCTTTGCCTTCTTCCAGGAAGCTGGAATCCTGGATATGGAGAACAGTTCCCTTTTCATCCAAAACTATGAAGACAGGGAAACCGAAACGGGCAGGATTGTTCAGGCGCTTCATCAGTGCCTCTGCCTTCTTCACAGCCTCTGCACCCGCAGCTTTACGAGGATTGTAATTCACGTGGATGTACTCGAAGTTATCATTCACCACCTTGTTTACCGCAGTATCCTTCTCTACGAAATCGGCAAACTTCAAGCACCAAGGGCACCAGTTGCCACCCAGCTGACAAATCACATACTTTCCCTCAGCCTTCGCCTTGCCCAACGCCTCATCAATCTGAGTCATCGGATCAATGCTCTCATTATACACTTTCTTCAATGCTCCCTGAGCATGCGCCATCATAACAACCATGGTCATCATGAAGGCAAGAGTTACGATTCTTCTCATACGAAATTCTTATTATTGTTTCTCTAAATTATTATTTCTCTATTATTGTTCTAATTCATCCTTTCGTTTAATCTCTTAAAAAGAGGCAACACCCAAGGAAGGAATCACCCCATGTCAAACGGAGTCAATACATTCCTGAGCTTTTCGAAATCGCTCTTCGTGATGCGGCGCCCCCGAAGGCTGCGCACCTGCGGAAAATCTGCGAAATAAGATTCCTGCGTAGTGTACCAGTTATGCGAACTCAACTCTCTGACCGTCAACAGCTGGCGCTCCAGACTGCGGGCGAATCTGGGACTTACCCTAGAAAGAAAATGCTTGCCATCCTTCAGTTCTACAGCCAGAATCAGATAGGTCTGAGGTCCTGCAGCCTTCTTCCTAGCCACAACGGTTTCGCTCACCTTCCAGCCTTTGGTAGAAGTCATCACCCGAATATCCCAACCGTATTTACGATTCAGACTGTCCATCATGCCCCGGAACACGACACCATGAGGAGCCGTATCCTTCAATCCCGTATAACCGATAATATAATGAATCATCTCGTGCAGAAGCACACTCTTTGCCTGCCTTTCGCTCATATCATAATAAGTAGACATGGAGAGTTTGAAATCGTAGAGTTTGGTGCGCCCCCAGCGGGTAGAACGTTTGAAGGCAAGTTGTCCCAACCGGGTCTTGGCACGAGTCAGTCCCAGCTCCGGCAACGGCAGTTTACCCCCGAAATATTCCTGGTCAAAACGTTTGAACCACTCCTCCATCCAGTCTATAGTTACTATCATATCTGTATATTTATCGTATATTTATTCAGACGAATCGTCTACATATTACAAAACGAGTGCAAAGATACATTTTTTTCCGGAAAAACATACATATTTATTAGAAAATGAGTAACTTTGCAGCCAAATTTTAAAACGAGAAATGAATAAAACAGCACAGCACATCATTGACATACAGAATGTGTCTAAAAGATTTGGCGAGAAAGTAGCCCTCAACGACATCAACCTCTTTGTGAGAAAGGGCGAATTCGTGACCATTCTCGGTCCTTCGGGATGCGGAAAAACTACTCTCCTGAGACTTCTGGCTGGATTCGAGACAGCCACAGAGGGCGTGATTACCATCAGCGGTAACGACATTACCAATCTGCCACCCTACAAACGCAACGTGAACACGGTGTTCCAGAAATACGCCCTGTTTCCTCACCTCAATGTATTTGACAACATCGCTTTCGGCTTGAAACTCAAGAACACGCCGAAGGACCAGATTATGCCTAAGGTGAAGCGCGCGCTGAAGATGGTGAACATGAGCGACTACGAATACCGCGACGTCAACTCGCTTTCGGGTGGACAGCAGCAGCGCATCGCCATCGCCCGTGCCATCGTGAACGAGCCGGAAGTACTCCTGCTCGACGAGCCTCTTGCAGCACTCGACCTGAAGATGCGCAAGGACATGCAGCTGGAACTGAAGCAGATGCACGAGCGACTGGGCATTACCTTCATCTACGTTACCCACGACCAGGAGGAGGCACTGACCCTGAGCGACACCATCGTAGTGATGAGCGAGGGAGAGATTCAGCAGATAGGTACCCCTACCGATATCTACAACGAGCCAGCCAACTCTTTTGTGGCAGACTTCATCGGCGAGAGCAACATCCTCTGCGGAACGATGGTTCACGACTGTCTGGTTAAGGTAGCAGGAGCAGAGATTCCTTGTGTAGACAAGGGATTCGGCTGCAACCAGGAAGTAGATGTAGTGATCAGACCGGAAGACATCGAAGTTTCTACCGATACGGAGCACGCCCAGTTTGTAGGCAAGATAACCTCATCCATCTTCAAGGGCGTGCACTACGAGATGCTTGCCGAGAGCGACAAGGGCTGCGAGTTTCTGATTCAGAACTACAAGCATTTCGAGGTGGGCCAGACCATCGGAATGAGCGTGATTCCGGACAACATCCACATCATGAAGAAGGAGCGCACCACGAACACTTTCCAGGCGAAGGTGAACGGTGATGGAACCATCGAGTTCCTGGGTTGCGAATACCAGATAGAGATTCCGGAAGAGAAGAAGAGCCGGATTCATACCGACGAAGACGGCAAGAAAGTGATCAACGTAACCGTGGATTTCGGAAAGATAGAGCTTTTCGACAACGAGAACGAAGGAACCTTTACCGGCGACATCAGCTTCATTCTCTATAAGGGAGACCATTATCACCTGACCGTAGACACCGACTGGGGCGAAAAGCTCTATGTAGATACTCAGGATGTCTGGGACCTTGGCGACCATGTGGCAATCACCATTCCAAGAGAAAACATTTCGTTTGAATAAAACGATATGAAAAATCTCTTTTGAAAAGGAAAGCAGAAAATTATTAATTATAAATTATTAATTATCAATTATAAATTGAACATTATCAAGTTTATATCCTCTCGACAAAGCTGGTCTATTCCATACGCCATCTTTGCGGCAATATTCGTGGTGCTGCCGTTGATTCTCATCGTAGTGTTCGCATTTACCGATGAGAACGGGAGTCTGACACTCTACAATTTCCAGAAATTCCTGGCGCACCCGGAAGCCATCAATACCTTCGTGTATTCTATCGGCATTGCCTTTCTCAACACCTTGCTCTGCATTCTGTTGGGTTATCCGGCAGCCTACATTCTGACTCAGACCAAGATGAAATACGCCAGCACCATCGTGATGCTCTTCATCCTGCCCATGTGGGTGAACATCCTGGTGCGCACACTCGCCACCGTGGCACTCTTCGATTTCGCCGACCTCCCGTTGGGCGAAGGCGCCCTCCTGTTTGGTATGGTCTACAACTTCATCCCATTCATGATTTATCCTATCTATAATACGCTGCAGAAGATGGACCGCAGCTATATAGAGGCAGCCGAAGACCTGGGCGCATCGCCCTGGCAACAGTTCATCAAAGTCATACTGCCCCTCTCCATGCCGGGCGTAGCGAGTGGCATTCTGATGGTTTTCATGCCCACCATCTCCACCTTCGCCATTTCGGAACTGCTGACGATGAACAACATCAAGCTCTTCGGAACAACCATCCAGGAGAACATCAACAATTCAATGTGGAACTATGGTGCAGCCCTCTCGCTCATCATGCTCTTCCTCATCGGCGCATCAACATTGATTGCCGGCGACGGCAGTAAGCAGGAAGGAGGCATCAGATGATGAAAACATTATTCAGCAAGGAAATGATGAAGAAAGTATTCTGCCAGGGCTATCTGTGGCTGCTCCTGCTGCTGCTCTATTCCCCTATTTTCATCATCGTCATCTTCTCGTTTACCGAGGCAAAGGTGATGGGCAACTGGACCGGCTTCTCCCTGCAGCTCTACAAGAATCTCTTCGTAGAGGGAACCCACCATTCGTTGACAGCGGCGCTCGTCAATACGATTAGCATCGCGCTGATCACCGCCACCGTTTCAACCCTCTTCGGCACCCTCACCGCCATCGGAATCTATAATCTGCGGAACCGTTATGCGAGAAACGCCATCCAGTTTGTTAACAACATTCCGATATTGAACGGCGACATCATCATCGGTATTTCGCTCTTCCTGCTCTTCATCACGCTGGGCATTCCGCAGGGCTACACCACGGTGGTCATCGCTCACATCACCTTCTGTCTGCCCTACGTCATCCTGAGCGTAATGCCTAGATTGAAGCAGATGAATCCGAACCTCTATGAGGCGGCGCTCGACCTGGGAGCTTCACCGATGCAGGCCTTGCGCAAGGTGATTATCCCGGAAATATTGCCGGGAATGATTTCGGGCTTCATGCTCGCCATCACCATGAGTATTGACGATTTCGCCGTTACCATCTTCACCATCGGCAACGAAGGTCTGGAGACGCTCTCCACCTTTATCTATGCAGATGCGAGAAAGGGAGGACTGACACCGGAACTCCGTCCGCTGAGTACGATTATCTTCGTGCTGGTGCTCGTGATGCTGATTATCATCAATCGTCGTTCAGAAAAAAACAAGAAGAAATAAGATGAAGAACAAGATATTTTTAGGAGGAGTTAAGGGAGTCAGAGGAGTTAAAGGAGTTAAAGGAGTTAAAGGAGTTAAGACAATTGCTTTTCTTTTCCTGACCCTGCTGATGATTCTGCCGCTCTCGTCTTGTTACAACAAGGAGAACAGGGAGGAGATTCTGAAGGTTTACAACTGGGGAGACTACATTGACGAGGATATTCTTGCAGAATTCCCGAAATGGTATGAGGAACAGACCGGCAAGAAAATCCGGGTCATCTACCAGACCTTCGACATCAATGAAGTCATGCTGACCAAGATTGAGCGCGGTCATGAAGACTACGATGTGGTGTGTCCGTCGGAATACATCATCGAGCGAATGCTCCGCAAGGACCTTCTGCTGCCCATCGACACGGCGTTCGGCAAGACCCCGAACTATCTGAAGAACGTGTCGCCCTACATCGTGGAGCAGATTGATGCAACTTCCAATCACGGTCGCATCGCCCACAACTATGCCGTTCCCTATATGTGGGGAACCTGCGGAATCTTATATAATAAGGTACACGTACCGCAGAAGGACGCACAGACCTGGGGCACGCTCTGGAACAGGAAGTATCGTGGCAAGTTGCTGATGAAGGATTCCTACCGCGATTCCTACGGCACTGCCCTGATCTGGGAACACCGCAAAGACCTGGCAGCAGGCAAGGTAACCGTTCCGGAACTGATGAACGATTATTCGCCAAAGGCCATTGCCACGGTAGAAAGACAGCTGAAGGCGCTGAAGCCAAACATCGAGGGATGGGAGGCTGACTTCGGCAAGGAGACGATGACCAAGGGAAAGGCTTACCTGAACATGACCTGGAGCGGTGATGCTGTATGGGCGATAGAAGAAGCCGGAAACGTGGGTGTTGATTTGGGTTATGAAGTGCCGAAGGAAGGCAGCAACGTATGGTTTGACGGTTGGGTGATTCCGAAATACTCCCGCAATCCGAAGGCAGCCTCCTACTTCATCAACTATCTCTGCCGGGAGGACGTGGCACTTGCCAACATGGAGACTACGGGTTATGTGAGCAGCGTGGCTGGCAGGAAGGTGCTGGAAGCGATGAGCGACAAGGAAGCTTATCCAGAAACCGTGAACCTGGCTTACTTCTTTGGAGAGAAAGGCAGAAAGGCGCACCTGAACCCTATCATGTATCCAGACAGCACAGTGGTGGCGAGATGCGCCATGATTCATGATGCTGGCGATCATACTCCAGAAGTGTTGGATATGTGGTCGAAAGTGAAGGGCGACAACCTGGGTGGCGGAATCGTCATCTTCCTCTTAGCCGTAGTCCTTGCCCTGACCGTCTTCGTAGCCATCAAGAAATATGAGCACTACAAACACAGAAGATTGTCGAGAAAGCATCGCAGAAGACACGTTATTAAAGTGAAGAACGAATAGTGAAGAGTGGAGAATTCTCTTTTTTTATGGATTAAAGCTGGGAAAGCAAGGGGAAATTGAACTTTTTTGAAGAAAAACAGAAAAAAGTTGCAGAAAAATTTGGTGGAATGAAAAAAAAGTACTACCTTTGCACTCGCTTTTAAGAACAAAGCGTTTGGGTAGTTACCAGAGTGGCCAAATGGGGCAGACTGTAAATCTGCTGGCTA
>ERZ1026866.1733-NODE-1733-length-10643-cov-4.642803_pt1 | contig 10643 bp, 21 predicted proteins | sample MGYA00380163_ERZ1026866 | MGnify/ENA primary metagenome ERZ1026866 (study PRJEB33269, sample SAMEA4719799) | human gut metagenome | biome: human-associated habitat; feature: organic feature; material: feces | place: Cameroon | collected 2013-10 ...
CATAAAAACTTAGTATATATTGTGCCATAAAATTCTCCTTTCGTTACTCTAATCTTCAACAAAATAATCACGCAAAAATTCTGCATAAGACATAACACGTTTACCACATTCTCTGCAAGCCATAGTTTTTTTAGATTCACATTCTTCAATGACTTCCTCTTCAAATTTTCCATCGCCTGTATAAAAATCATATCCTACTAAAGAAATTTTGTTTTCCAATCCTTTCTCGCTTCCGCAATGAGGACATTTTATTTTTGCCATTTACACACCACTCCTTATAACTTCATTTCTTCAATTTCATTTTGTCGAACCCAGCGATCAGAAATTTCCACTAGCAACCTAGTCAAATGTGCAGGGAACGCTCCTTTATACATTTCTTTTTTTTCTTCGTAAAATCTCATCAATGTCTCGTTGTTCCAATCTTTATATTGATTTTCTGTTGAATCTTCTGGTTTCATATTTTCATGTTCTTGCACCCATCTTTTTCCAATCTCTTTCAATACTACATATTGTTCAGAAAAGATTCTGTCATCGTTTAATCCTCGTGATCTTATTCGTATGTCATGTTTTTCTTGTTCTAAAAGATCTTCGTCTGTATATTCCGATATGCATTTATGTTGATCCCAATCCACCATTCATACCACCACCTATCAAATTTTCGTTTTATTTATCGTCAAGTTCCATATGATTTACATCAACAGGATTTTCCAATTTTAGAATATCTTCTTTTTGTTCAACAAGAGCCTGCTGAGCTATTGCATTAATTTTATTCTGTGCAAAAGCCTCGATTTCTCCTTTAGCTTCTGTGATTGTTTTGTCCACTTGTTCTTGGAACTGATCGAAAATAAATTTTGAATTAGATTCCATGCCTTGAGTCACGTTGGCAAGTTTTCTCAGAATCATTTCTCGATCGCCTTTTCCTATAGATTTCTTCGTGGCAAAAAGCTCCTTGACTTCATCATAAAACTCTTTTGCATCACTCATACGCTCATTCATAGACTCTTTAAACTCATTTGTTATCTGCTGCCTTTTGTTGGTAAAATCCGCTTCGCCAATACGCCCCTTACCACGTAAATATTTAATAGTACATGGAGTGCCTGTTCCAACATTCATAGAAGTAATTAATTCCGCAAATTGTGATTGCGACATTTCTACTTCCAGAATCTCATCCTCTCCAACATACCAATCATCATTGAGTCCTCTTGTAACCACACCTTCCCTTAATACCATATGGATTGTATCGTTATGTTGAATACTACTACCAAACAGATTACTATGTCCACCATGAGTACGATTAAACGATAACATTCCAAATGACGGGTGTTTATATGATGTTCCAAGAGCATCTTCTGAGATTATGTAATCTCCTTCTCTTCTAGCATTTTCTCTCATTTATTTCCGTTTCCTTTCCATTTGCTTATTTATTTGCCCAGTTAACTTGAATATCATGTTCATCACATAATTCTCTGAATACTTCCGTTGTCACTAAGAATTTTCCCTGACAAAATCCTTTATCCACAATACCTAAATTGCTATTATATCCATCTACAAAAATATTACATAAATCCCCATCATAATCTATGATACCGCCATCTTCAATCATACTTAAAAACTCTTTCCCAGTAAATAAATCATAGCGATTATGAGAACAATGTATTTCTTTGATTACATCATCTGTCAAGACACCATGATATAACCTTCTTAAATCTTCAAGTTCCCACACTCTATACATCATTCCATCTTTACCATAAGCAAAATCTATATCGCCTTTTGAGATAAATTTCTTTTCTTTATCTTCCATCTACTCTCATTCCTTTCCATATTTTTATTTGTATTTTTAAAGCATACCACAAAAATGATATGCTTTAACTTGTTTCATCTTATTAAGTTACGCTAAAATTCATCCCATTCTTCGTCAATTATCAACCCAAATGCAGGATGGTATTCTGCATCACAAACTACATGATCTTTATACATTCTATATCCTTTTTCAAGAACATATTTTACAGGAAATGGACACTCAAACATATCCAAATCTCCATCTTTAATTGCTTCGTCTAACTTACATTCTGGAATTGCAAGGATAGAATGTCCACAATCAGCAAAGTAATAATTGAATTCTTTTAATTCCTCTGGAAGTCCTGTGTAATTATCTTTCTTTACTCCAGGAAGGTCTTCTACGCTTCTACGGATTGTATTTGTTTCTGTTTTTTCTTCTATCGGCTGATCATCTTTGTCATCAAAAACTGACCATGCCAATGTTCTGCAAAAATCTCCCGACCAGTTTGAGATTATGACACAAAATGGTGTTGGAATATCTACAATGAATGGTAATTCTGGGTGATATTCGCCCAAGGATTTTCCAAACAAATCTTTATAAGCACACTCTATTGATTTCATAGCAAGAGATAATCCGCTTCTATCTTTGCATCCTACTGTTGTCAGTAATACGATATTTTCGCCTTCAGCTTCTAATATAACTTCTGCACAATAGAAAGCTCCATCCGCAGTAATATGCAATTTGGTTCCATCCATAAACGGTACTGTGTAATTAGAGGATACATTCCCATCAAATTCAATAAGCTCTCTCATTCTAGTTCTTATTTCACTACTGATTTCCTCTGAATAAGATTTTCTCATATGTCCTGTCAACAAAGTATAATGATTAATATATTCCATTACTTGTCCACCTTAACCCTTCTCATTTTCTGACTTCTTTTTATACTGATAAAATATATTTCCAGTATAGCAAAAATCATACTTATAATCAAAGTTTCATTTTATCTATACAATCATCGCATTCCCATACCGCTTCATAGCAGACATCTAACATATCTCTTACGATTTGTTTCCTTTGACTTAACTTTGCCTCTTCTTTTTCAATATCCTCTTTATCACGCAATAAATACATATATTTTTGATACGGCATGTTTGTATCTGCTAGTTTTTCTTCTATAGCGATCCTTTCATCAATTACTTTTCTTAGTTTATTACCTAATTCCTTATTCTTATCTTTAAGCGCTTTGATAATTGCATATCCATACATTCTTTGATATTTAGACTCAAATTTTCCATCTTTGAATTCATAACGATCCTCAACCTTGCAGGCATCTAAAATCTTATCTCCGTTTTCTCTGCACTCATTTAACAATTCTAATAAACTCTGTTCATTATCAAATGTCGCATAGACAACACCATCTTCTTTTGTTTCGTAAACACACATATATGGTTTTTCTGGTGTATATGCTTTAGATTTTTCCATTTCCATCACTCCTTCTAATCAAATATTTTTCATTACTGTATCAGTTTTAACCATTGATTCATCAATATCGTTATCGCACATAGCCTGGAATAATTCTTCATAACAAGTTGAGCACAAATATACTGTATGAGTTACTACATTAAAGCCAAGTTCGTGTTCAAATGAAATTCTTTTCATTTTTCTGTCGTCCTCAAAATGTTTTCCACACTCAACACATGAACAAAATTTATCACTTTCTTTTAATTCTGCTACATTCTCAATTTTCATAATTATATCACACTCCTTATTCTTCTGAAATAATTTCCACCGCAGCTTCATAAAATCTGTTATATAAAGTTGCATTTGTTTTAATAAGCTGAGATTTTGGCATACCATGAACATATTCATCCCAGTTAACCCCATTTTCTTCCATCTTGGCGTAAATTTTCCGATAAACAGACGTTCCACCTTTAGATTTATTTCCAATATGATTAGCATAGTTAGTAATCTTGATCTTCATTTCTTCCCAATCAGGCTGTGCGTTCTCTTTACGGAACTGACGCAGAAGTTTTTCCAATGAATTAACCAATAGGTCAGGATATTTGTCATAACAAAGATCAATCGTTGGTACATTGCCTCTTTCTCCGATATTATATTTCACTTTATATTCTTTCCGATCCTGTTCCCACACAATTCCATATGTGTTAGTGAGATACCTGTATGCTTCTCTAAGAATATCTCTAGTAGTTGTTCCTAATTCATCAGATTCTTTTAGAATATCATCAATGATAGAATACACATTGGATTTCCATTCATTGAGCTTATATTCTGCAATAACACTTTCCGTATCCACTACTGGAATATCTTTTGTAGGTTTACCGATCTGCTTATATAATTCTTTCCGCTCAGCTTTCATTTCTTTAACAATGTCTGCCAGTTGATTAAATCCCTTAATAGTAACTTTATACAGGCGTTCATTGTTTCTTTCCATCTGTTTCATAAGTTCCGTCTGTTCTGTAAGAAACCGTTCTACCGTTGTCACAGGAGTTCCTATTCTTAAATTTCCATGACGATAAGCCTGTACGATATCCCATACCCAATCCATAAAGGCATTTGCCTTCGGTTGTTTACTCCATCTACAAATTTCCATCACGCCACGTTCACTATAAAGTGTAGTATCATACTTCTTGTTATCAGTAGCCCCCAGTTTGAGGGTAACTGAATATTTATCCAGTCTATCTCTATACCTATTGTGTAAATTATCAATTGCTTTCTGTGGATCACTGTATTCCAGTGCCTCTCCGATCTGCTTTCTTGTCATCCAAATATCGTCCTCAGCACTATAAAAATCACACGCTATATCGTTAAAATTTTCCGTTTTTACTAACTGTAGGTTCATTCTTCATCTTCCTTTCTAAACTGTCTTATTTTTCTCTATACTCATTATTTTTATATAGCTGTATTCCGTAAACTAATAGAAATAAAATCAACATTTAATTCCAACTATTAGTGTGCCAATCCTAATAGAAAGCTATTCTATCCCTATTAGTTCTCTATGTAATTAACACCCTATCCATTAACAATTATATGCTTAGTTGATCATTAGTTTGTGTATAATAAATTTGACAAAGAACCGACCTGCCAAATCGGTTCCTGTCAAATATTTCCGTAAAATAAAAAGAACCTTTCGTTCGGTTCTTTGCCAAAATTATTATATGGAATTATTTAATAAATGCCGTTCCTATTTTCATAATAAACCAAATCCATAAAATAATAGTAGTTGGTTTATCAATAACATTTATTATATCCTCTAATAAGTTTGTATACTTCTTATAAGCTATTGTAGGATATTCTTCATCAATTAATTTCAGAACTGCACTAGCAATAAAGACAATAGTTTCTAATGTAATCATTACTCCTACAAATACATCTGAATACCGAATAATCTGTTCTAATTCCATACTTCATCGTTCTCGCTTTCTTCATTATCATATAAATTTTCCACTGGTGCTGTCTGCTGAAACATATCCGTTGGAGATAAGTTTCTTGCTTCACACATTGCACAAAAGACTTTTAATACCTTATCCCATTCATGTTCCTGAATCCACTGAAGGAATGGTTTCTTTCCACGTTTCTTGACATCAATCTGATATTTGTACTGCAAGTTTTTATACAGCTCGTTCCACATCATAGAAAACTGTGTTCCTGTTACCGCAGCCAACTTCCTGATACCAGCGTTCATCTTATTGCGATCATCCCATGTTAAAATTTCCGCTGCTAATAGCTTGTTATCATTCTGTAGCTTCTGATTCTCTTCTTTGAGTTCTTTATTCTGTGTCCGCAGATCAGTTACCATCGCAAGTTTAACATCCTCAGAAAATGACGGGAAGTAGTGTTCAATGAATTGTGATTCTTTCCCAAAATCAACTGCACCGCCTGTCTTACGAATGTTTCTAAGGTATTCTTTAATCTGTTTCTTCATCTGCTTTGCAATCGGTTTACGTGACTGCATACACACTTCATAGAGTCCATCTTCTGTGAGGAATAAGAACGGATCACGACTCTTTCCATTTGAATCAGTAGGTATAGTTTTTTGACTTAAATTTTTGTCACGAATAATGTTCGTAGCTAAAATTTTGGTCTTATATGTTTCCTCTTTATCAATAGATTGCAACATTTTTGAAACATCATAATATTTCCCATTATCTGTCTTTGCATAATCAATCCATTCTGCCACATCTTTTGCCAAGAATAACGGATTCTCAATACTTCTATACAGATCAATTCTTCTGCCTAAAATTTCCGTTGTATCTACAAGCTGCACGCCTGCCTCGATCTGCTCTTGTTCTCTTCGTTCTTCCATTGTAATATAATCGTTGATAAACACATAATGTCTTACATTCTCAGCAATGCTTGAAGTTTCCATTAACAAAGACAATCTGATCAAACATTTAAGAGTAAATACCTTAGCACCCTTATAACCGAATGAGATATTTAATCCGTCCGGATACGTTACCATGATTCTTCCCTTCTGTTTTTCCGTTGTTGCGTTCTGACCGTCAATGATCTCCTGTACAGTCTTAACTTCCATTCCATCGTCTAAAAACTCTTTGCGATACTTTGTGCACAATCTCTTAACCTCGTCAACATTTCCATCAAAGAATCGTGCTACCTGTTCTGTAGTAATATAATTTCGTCCAGGAAGCCACGGAATCGGTTTGATCGTAACCTGTTTCAAAAGATCTGTGTTCTGCACCAGCTCGTCTCTCTTTGCTTTGTCCAAAATTGGATCGCAAGGGATTTCCATTTCGTTTAAATTCATAATTAATTCCACCTTTCTTATGTAAAAATTGTATTAAAAAAGACACTCTGGAATTTTCCATAAGTGTCCTAATTACCTATATTCATTTATATTTACTATAGCTCTAGTTCGTCAATCTCTGGCGTATCAGAATGATCCATTTCTTTTAACTCTTCTATACTTGTTCCGAGTGACATAAGAGCTAATCTAAATTGCTTTGGATCGCTATGCCCAGCTTGTAAGTTCCGCCAATCGGTAAAACGCTCTGGATTCTCTTCCTTTTCCCATTCATAAGCTCTATGATCGGCTTCATCGTATAGCAATCTTGCCCGTGTTGGCAGCTTCATTGGTTCGTAGCCTCTGCTCTGCTGTCTGTAGTCCTCTATAATGTTATCCCAGCTCAGATCATCAGGAATCTTTTCTATTATATATACTTCCTGTAAAGCATCTTCGGGTACGTCTGGATAATAAACTAAAGCATATCTCTCGTTTCCATCCTTGATATATTTGTAAATTTCATGTTCAATGTCTGGAAGTGTTGTATATTCCAGTCCGCTTCTCTTTAATTCTTCTACCCATGTTTTTTCCGTGAACGCCTGTCTCCATACATCTTTTCCATAATGTTTAAATTTGTTCATACCTACAACTCCTTCCATATACAATCTGCTTTCTTAAATAATTTCCGTTCTATCTTCCATTCCAAAGATCGGAAAAGAACTTATAAATCCCATACAGAATAGCTACAAATGCTATAACCATTAAAATTCCATAGCCACCACCTAAGATAGCTCCTAACATATATTCCAAAGTGTCCTCTGGAATAATAAAAATAATTATTAATAATAAAACCCAAGGCATAATTTTACTCTCCTTTGCTCTGTTGTTTAAGTTTCTCTGATTGTCTGGTACCTCAACCCATATGTATATATTATCATTTTCGTGAGCGGTCGTAAACTATCCGTAGAAATTACACTTCACTTTCTTCTACTTCGCTTACGAATAACTCACACCCATAGTCGTAACCACCGCCATCACAAGGAATATCAATATCACCTGCATTGATCTTTTCCGCTACAATATCTTGTGCTTCATCTTCTGTTTCTGCCTCAATTTCCACGGATCTCTTATATGTTTCTACAACATCTATTATGTATCTTTTCATGTAATTTTTCCATCCTTCCTACAATCAAATTGACATTTCATTAGTTAATAGATCCATCTGTGTTGACGAGTTTATTTTCCATTTCTGTATTGTTATCTGCGATATTCTGCAACACGTAAAACAGTGGATCATCTTCTTTGGATAATTTTCCAACACTTTCAGTTAACATTTCCATATCGTCTTTGTAATCATCTGCAAACGTGTCATAGTCCATTCCTAAAGACATATTAAATAAGATGTTTGCGATTCTTTTTACTTCTTTATTTTCCATAATCAATCACTCCTAATCCCTAATCTCGTTTGCAATGTCATTTCTTGTTCCTCTAATAGAGCAGCCTTCTGTATCATGTTTCATCAGGATCTCGTAAATCTGTTCTTCCTCTTCCTCTGTCAATGAAAATCCTCCCCAGTATCCATAGTCATTCTCTCCGTGATACATAACAATTCCGATAATTTCCTGTTTTGTTTCTGTATTCATAATTTCCACTCCTATTCTTGTACAATATCAATTCCATATGCCAATCCAATACCTAGATCATAATTATCGGTGATGCCCCATCCATTAAAATATCCGTCTTCATCAAGAAATGATCCATCGTTAATATCGCTTAAAATATCTTCCTTTGTCGGAATATTCGTTTCGTCAGCTGTATCTTTTCCTGCATCAAGGATTTCTTTTCTTTTTGCTTTACACTCTTGAATAAAATACTCAACCTGTTCTTCTCCAGCTTTTGTTAATTTCCATTCTTTATCATTCATAATTTTCACTCCTATCTGTGATAAAACTTTTCTTTTATGCTGCTGCTTCAATCAATCGAATCATTGATTCTGTATAGATAGATTTTCCATCCGTGTCCAATCGTTCAATACACTCAATTACTGACATAGGTTTATTCTTTGGCAACTGTCATGAATACATACCAAGCCAATCATGTAATAGATTTAACATTGAATAATTTCCAAACGGACATCCTTTTGGTTTATATGTTGCTAAAGTTTCTTTTACACTGCTTGTTAATGTCAGGTGTATCGTTCCGCCTGATGTAACTACAACATAATTTTCTTTCATAATTTCCACCTCTATTCCGTGATAAAACTTCCTATAAAGCTTTCAATTCTTCTTTTGTATACTTGCTCCATTTTCCAGTCTGAACACCGTTCATTCTCTCTTCAAAAGTTCTTTTTCTCATTCCATACATTTCCGTTGCAACTCTATAAAAGTCATAGACAAGATCTTTCTCAGTATCTACAATCATAAAGTCATGTGGGTTGTTCGTACCATCAAAAATATATTGCATAAAATCTCTGAACGTAATAAGACTATTTGTTGCACACCAACATATTGCTTTATTATTTTTCTTTGTTACAAATTTTACCGTCTGCATATTCATTCCTCCAAATCTTTAAAACATCAATCCGCCTAAGTCTGCTTTTGTTCTATGATCCTTTGCTAACCAAAAATTTCCGTCAAGCTGCACAAGATCATATTTCCGTTTCATTCTTTCTAGCTCTTTGTCTGTTTTACAAATATATGGATTAGATCCATCTTCAAATTTAATATGATTCCATGTCATAATTTCCACCTCATATCTTTCTCTCAAATCTGCATTTTATTAACCAACCAGTTCTAAGTATCCAGCTTTCACAAGATCCTCTTTCTGTGACAGTGGCTGCGGTACATACTGCATACCCTTTTCTCTATCGTAGTCGTAATACCATACACCGTACTCCTCGATTGGTTCCAGTATATGAATTGCAAGTGAAACTTCCATCACGTTTACCGCCTGAACGCAAGCGTTCTTCATATCTTCTAAGCTACATAATGTGCTGTATTGTGGTTTTAATTTTTCCACAAAGTCCTCAAAGTCTAATCTTTCATACTCTTCTCTACTAACTTTCATTCATTCTTACCTCGTTTCTTTCCATCAAAAAAGGAAGATACATTTCTGCATCTTCCTAAATTACTTTGTTCTATTTAGTTTTCCATTATTCTTTCTTTCCGATAAGCTGAATAATGCAACCAAAATCTCCAGCACGATATACTTTAATCTTGTCTGCACTATAATCTGCTGTCAATCCTTCATCGTCATATATCTTAAGCCACGCCTTGAAGCCTGATGATGTTTCAAATTCCATCTCTAAGCTATAATGATCTCCGATCTTTGCGTTTTCATCCACGACATAGGCATTATATCTTCCATCAGATCCAAAATCTAAGATGTTCGCTTTTAATCCATCCTTTGTTGTTCCAACAAAAATTAAAGCCGCAATGTCGCTATCCCCAATAAATTCTCTATCGTATTCTTTATATGATTTCATAATTTCCACCTTCCTATTCTTCATAATTTTCTAAATCCCAACGTTCTTTCAAAAGCTGAATCACAAACTCAGGATATTCCATAAAGTAATACCATTCATAAGATTCTTCTATCTGATCTAGTTCTTCTCTAGTAAGATCTTCACAATATTCATCATCGTATCCGTTTGCATCTGCCCACGTTTCAAAATCCATTGCCGTTTTCTGAAAAGCTTTTACCTTATCACTAATCCGTTGCAAGTCGTTCTCTTCAATCGTGATTAAAGGTTTTCCGTAATCGTCATACAGATCTTCCCATAAGTCATTATTCCATTGTATGTTTGGTTCGTGTTGGATATAAATATTTGTTAATCCGTTCACGTTCCATCCCGTTGTAGCAACTAATTTTCCAGTTTCTTTCTCTGTACCATAAAACATTCCAGGCTTTACACAAAAACCACCATAGGAGGCGTGTCTGAAATGTTCAGGTAAGATCATTTCTTTAAACTCGTACATAATTTCCTTCTTTCTGCCTATCAGGACTTTAAATATTAATAGTTTTCCTTTATTATACACGATAATTTCCATCGTGAAAAGTAGCGAGGTAGGAATTGAACCTACCGATAAAAGCACTCTTTTATCT
>ERZ1026866.1740-NODE-1740-length-10614-cov-11.031158_pt1 | contig 10614 bp, 3 predicted proteins | sample MGYA00380163_ERZ1026866 | MGnify/ENA primary metagenome ERZ1026866 (study PRJEB33269, sample SAMEA4719799) | human gut metagenome | biome: human-associated habitat; feature: organic feature; material: feces | place: Cameroon | collected 2013-10 ...
CAATTATATATATACCAAATGAAAATTTGTTTAAATTTAATTATGAAGATAATAAATTTAGTTTTCATAATACATCTTCATATTGTAGAGTTAAATCTTCATTTTTTTATAATGAATTATTAGCTCAATTATCTTCCCAGTCTCCCTTTAAATTCTTTTCTCAAAAAGAATTAGAAACTGGATTATCTAATTCTTATTCTTTATCCTTAGCTGAAACTATTCGTAATACCAATTCTGGACTCATCAATAACATCGATGATCTTAAGATTATTATTAAAGCTCCTTTATTAAATAATATATGTAATTTAGTAAATAAATCTGATTCGCTTTGTGCTTTTTTTAAATATGATAGAAACTCTAATAATTTAAACTTATTACAAAGTAACATCCTTCAATATATTGAAAACAAAGCAAAAAATATCAGTTTTGATAAGATAAATGTTATTGAAAAACATTTACAAGAAAATATAAATAAAGAAACTTTAGATTTTTTCAATAAAAATATTTATTTAACATTTAATAACATAATGCTAAATATTATTGATTGTAAAAACAATTCAGATAAAGATTTAGAATCATTCTACAATTATGTCTATGATGATTTATGTACAAATGCTAAAAGTTCATCTTCTAATGACGATTATAATATCTACACATATGAACAGTATGATAATGAATTTATTAGTTCTAACGAGTTAGGCTGTAAAACTTCAACCCAATTTATTAGAGAATGGTGTGTTAATTTAGATTTACCCCTTGAGCCATCTCGTTTTTTTCCAAATATCATAATTGATCAACGTGATCCAGATAATTCAAAAATTTTCCCTACCTGTCAAGAAGCTCAAGATTTTATACTGGATTTTATGGAGCCATGGTTAGATGATAATAACAAAATATTGGATAGAGATCCTGATAGACTTTATGACAAAGCAAAACAGTATCTTGAATTAAATTCAAAACTAAATGAAAAGACTCTATCTGATTTGAAACAGTCTTATAACAAAGTAAAAGGTATTAGTACAAATCAATCTCAACTAAAAGAAGCAGAAAAAACTAAAACTGCTGGTTTTCACTTGTAATATATTTTTGTCAACATTAAAGGCTTTAATATTATGGACAATTATTATTTTTTCCCTAAACAAGAAATTTCTTTAGAAAAATTATCTCCAAAATTACAAGAGCAAATTGCTCATCAAGTAAGAAACCTATATTTTGATAACGATTTTGAAGATTCATTATCTAAAAAAATTGATTGTATAATAGACAAATTTACTGACAAAGTTAATAAAGATCCAAATATTCACATTGAACTTGATTATCCTCCAATGGTCTTTGACCACAATAGTGATTTAACTCCTTTCTTTAGATTAGATTTTGGCAGTGATGAAACTTGTTACGATATTGATTCAACATATTTTTTAAAAAATTTAATTGCAGATTTATCAGGTGAAGCCCCTTTTAATGAAGTTTCCTATGAAGAGCTTAAACAAGGTTTAACCTCATCATATCTCCTTTCTTTTGAAGGTGATTTAGCAGCTGACTATCAGGATTATTCATATCGAACAATTTCAACTTCTGATGGCGAAGTCTGTCGTGGTGAGCTGATGGAAAAATTGTGCAATTCAGTATTAAATTCAAAGTCTTTATGCAACAAGTTTGATTATGATCCTGAAAACGATGAACTTGATGATCTTAAAAGACATATTACTAGATATATTGAAGATCGTGCTACAGAAATCTGTGTCAGTGATTTACACGAAGAGCTCTTAGATCATATTGATTCTGAGTTTGACACTGAAATTAAAAAAGCTATTAATCAGTTCATGTATTCTGTTTTAAACTTTAATTCTTATTCTTATCTTTCTAATATAGATATAGATGAGTTATTAAAACAAAATCCTATTATTGATGTTGTTCGTTCAGAGCCAACAGAATCATTCTTTACTTTTAATCAAAAAAATAATCAATTTAGCAAAGTTAATACAGATAAATTATTACATAGCGAAGATTATGTATTGGAAGGTAATTTTGTAATTTCTGGTTATAAAGAATTGGGGTATAGAATTTTTGAAACATGTGAAAAAGCTGAAAATTTTATGCTGGAATATTTAAAGCCTAATTTTGAAGATCAGCAACTTTTAGTTTCTCGTAATTTAGATGAACTTTATAAAGAAGTAATCAGTTCTTTAAATATTACTGATGAAAACACTTTGTATAATCTTCATCAGCAAGTAAATGCTCTAAAGGAGAATTTCTATTATTTAGATACTGCTAAACGTGATCCTTTATGTGCTCATAATGATAACTTTATTTGGGATCAGGAAAATTCCTTATACAAATTTAATCCAGATTGTTTGTTTAGAATTGAAAATCAAGTTGCTATTGCAGGTAAAAATGTTTTTAACAGCTTAGATTCTCTAAACAACAATCAACCAATGTCTAAGAATGAGCTGGATGCCATGATTAAGCAAAGTAAAGATCAATATCCAACTTTATCTAAAGAGTTTTCTAAAAACAATAGTTATCATCGCTAACTATTAAGGAGCTTATATGAAGATTCAATTAGAATTAAATATTAAAGATGATGACTTACATAAAGTTAGAGAAGTTTTAAAGAATGCAGGTTTTAATGTTAATGGAGAAATCACTAATTTAGATGATACTTTAAGTTATGGTTTTCATACAAAATCAGATTTAAAAGAAGATTTTTCTTATGTTCTTCAAAATAATGATCTGATGGATGATTTATCTGGTGAAGAGCTTGATGAATTTGCTAGCTATCTTTCTCAAGATTTTATAAACAATAAAGTTATTATCAATCATCTCGATGATATAACCTGTGAAAGTGTTATGTATGAAATTCAGGATTATATAGATCATGTAATTGATTTGAAAAAAAGCTTTTCCAGTTTTCTTGAAGATAAAAACTTAAATCAACAAAACGCTAGAACAGGAAAAAGTTCTTTAAAAATGTAATAATTTACACTATAATGTACATGTCATAATTTGTGTTAAAATTGTGGCATTCCTCCCTGTAGCCTCTTTCCTTGTAGCTTTGGTCGGCGTAGTAAAGAGGCTTCTGTTGGTATCATTAAATTATTATTTACGTTGAGCGTAAAGATGAATTATTTGTTAATTTTAGAGACTATTAACAATTAAGATTTTCTTAGTTGTTAATAGTTTTTTTTGTTTAAGAATGGGATATTAAATATGGCTGATCAAAGATTTTTGGAGCTATTAAAATCAGGCTCTATTTCTGAAATTACTAAATATATGAAATCAAGCTTTAATGATGTTATTAAAGCTGATCCTCATAAATATACTGAGCTATGCCAGGTAATGGCTAATAATCAGAACATTTCTACTGCAAATACTCTATTAGTGTATCTGCAAGATCCTCATGCAAAATTAGTTTCTGATATTCTTGACATGGCAACGTTTGGTCGCAAACTTATTAATACTAAAGAAATTGCTTTATATACTAATAAAAGTATCAATTATGCTTATGATTTAGCTGATAGCATCAAAGATGAAAATGATCCTGAAAGAAAACATCATGAAAATTTTAATTTAGCTACTGTACAGGGGGATAATGAAGAATTAAAACACCTTTCTGGTGTCGTCTTTGATGAACCTTACGAATTTACCACTCCTAAAGAATTTTTCTCTAAATTGGCAAATTATGTTTTTCATTTGAGGGAAGAAAAATCTTTAGAAGTTTTTGATCTTGTAAATGAAGAGACTTTAAATGTAGCTAAAGCTACTTTTGCGCAGATCCTGTCTTACCGTTTTGATGCAAATAATGCCGAAAATCACATTTATAACTATTTTGATGACATTTCTTCAATAAATTTAACTTCAGCTCAATTAAAAAGCTTGCATTTCGCTGCGAAAAATACTATAAATTATATATCAAAAGAATTAGCAACAATTAAAAAGGTGTTAAAAAATGTTCGAGATCAAACTAACCGAGAAAGATTTATCTCAAGCTCAAGAAGTCAGGAAATTGATGGACAGTCTCTTGACCGAGGAGCACTATCAGCAGAGTCTGGAGAACGACTGGTTTCAGAGAGACAGACTGGAAACAATCCTGATAGAAAAGAAAATTCCTCAGAAGTATCCAATGTTTCAGATAGAGAGCATGAACTATCCTCTGAGCTTGGCATTTCCAGACTGGAAGACAATCTTCAGCAACAGTCTAGCTCAGGAAGACAGTATCAAACTTCACAAGGAGCTGATACAGCACATGCAGGAACTGGAACAGTTCAGACCGATGCATCTAATCAGTCTAGCCTTGAAGGAAGAACTTCTGAGCTACATGCAGAAGAAAGATCAGGAGATCGAGGAAGCTTCAGATCTAATGTACAGTCAGAGCACTTCCAAAATCAGAGCTCAGGAGCTTCCTCAGTCCGCTCAGGAACAGGAGCTGGAATTAGCAGCAGTGGAAATTCAACATCAGTTGATGGAGACTTACGTTCATCTTCCAGAAGCGCTAACGGAGGACTTGGAGGAGAGAACTCTGATCACGATTCAGCAGTTGTGCATAATCGAGCACAGGGAGAAGGACTATCCGCAGATCATGGAATTTCTTCAGAAAATTCCGTCAAAGGAGAGATTCCTTCCTCAGAAAGTGAAGGATTGGGAACTTCTTTACAAAATAAAGAGCAAGGAAGAATTCAGCAACATGATGAAATTAATGGACAAACATCTGTTCAGAGCAACTTACAACCGACTTCTGGACAACGATTATCAGGACTTTTACGGACCAATGGAGGAGTAGAGCCTGCTGTTGAAGCAGAAAACGCTGATCAAGCGACTGCTGTACTTGAAGATCCTTTAGCTGCAATTGTAAATTCTAATAATGAACCGAAAGTTAAAGGATCTAATCATCATCAAGCTGATGATAGTTTAATTGCTTCTAGAGCTTCTTTTTTTACCGATCGTTATTATGACAACATTGAGGCATTAGAAAAACTACATCAAATTACCGTTTCTAATCAGACTGAAATTAGTGCTGAAGATCAGAAAATTCTCGCTAAATACACAGGTTGGGGCGGTATTCCTGTAAGATTTATTGATAAAGATGAACTTATCAATAACTGTCATATAACACCTGAGGAATATCAGGGAATTTTATCTTCATTAAATTCAGCTTTCTTTACTAACACTAATTTTATTGATCCTATCTATAACAAATTAGCTGAATTTGGTTTTAAGGGTGGTAAAATTCTAGAGCCTTCATGTGGTACTGGTAAATTCATTGGTCGTTTACCTGAATCAATGTCTAATTCAGAAGTTACAGGTATTGAAATTGATCCTTTAACCTGTAAAATTGCCAAGCTGTTGTATCCTAATGCCAATATTAAGAATACAGGCTTTGAAAAGACAACTGCTGAAAATTACTATGATGTCGCTATCGGTAATGTTCCTTTCGGTCAGCTCGTCATCAAAGATCATAATGATCCTGAACTTAGCGATCATTCAATCCATAATTATTTCTTCTTAAAGGCTTTAAAAGAAGTTCATCCTAATGGTGTTGTAGCCTTTTTAACTTCTTCATTTACCCTGGATGCAACTGGTACCAAGACTCGTGAAGAAATTGCTAAAAAGGCAAGATTCTTAGGTGCTGTAAGACTTCCTGATACAGCTTTCTCATCATCAGGTACTGAGGTTGTAACTGATTTAATCTTCCTGCAAAAGAGAGAACATGAGTTAGAAGAGATTGATCTTAATGATCCTGAGTTTTCTTGGGTTAAGACTTCTACTCGAACTTTACCAGATCCAAGTGTTCCCTCTTATTCAACTGATAAGGAGCCTTTCCGTGAAGTTAATTTAAACAATTACTTTATTGAACATCCTAATCAGGTTTTAGGCGATCTATTTGCTCGTTCAACAGCTTATGGTTATAAAGTAAGTAACACTTATTTTAATGCTCATATTATTCAGAACTCAGAGCGTACAAATAGTTTAAGTGAAGATGTTATCAATGATTTTAATCAGGCTTTAAAAGGTATTTCTCTTTATCAGAGTATGGACTATGTTCCTTCACAAGATATAACAGTTAAAACAAATAATACTGATGTAAAACTTGATGAATATTTTGATAATGCCAGAAACTTCTCTTTCTATCTTGATGGTAATGGCAAGATCCTTTATAAGAAAACTCCTTATCAAATGCCTGAGACAGATCACGTTAAAAAATCTAATCTTAAGGTTGCTACTGCTTTAATCAAACTACGTGATGAATATCGTAACTTACGAAATTTAGAAATTAATGACAGCAGTGAAGATGATATTACTGCATCAAGACAACGTTTAAACGCTATTTATGATGATTTTTACAATGCACATTCAAAAGAAGTTAATGAAAACAAGTCTTACTTACCAGACATTCCTGTTGGCAGTAAACCTGTAATTGAATACTTTTTACGTAAAAATCCTTTTACCAAAAAGCTTGTAGCATTAGATCATTCTTTTAATGCTCTATTATCTTTAGAAAAAGTTAATAGTGAAGGTTTATATCAGGGTAAATCTGATGCCTTCAGTAAGAGAATTTTAAATTTCAGACAGAAACAGACTTCTGCTAAAGATCCTACTGATGCTTTAATTATGTCAATTAATGAAAAAGGTAAGATTGACATTCCTTATATCGGTTCTTTATTACATACCACCGATTTAAGAGATGTAACCGCTAAACTGATTGACGAAAAGCTAATTTATCGTGATCCTAAGCAGATGAAATTTGATGAAAATAATGCTGTAGTGCCTTTTACAGGATACGTCACAGCTGATGAGTATCTTTCAGGCAATATTTATCAGAAAATTGACGATGCTAAAGAAGCTAATCAGAAATTCCATACTGATTTATTTAATGCTCAGATTGCAGATCTTGAAAAAGTTATACCAAAGAAGCTTGATTTCTCTGATATTTCAGTAGAGGTAGGTGCAAGATGGTTAGATCCTGAAATTTATACTGAGTTCTTTAGAGAGCTATTTAAAGACGATTTAGATTCAGATTTTACTTTTGTTTATAATAAGTCAGTAGATCAGTTTTCTAAGAAGAGCTCATACAGAAACGATTTGTCCAGTTATAACTATGACTTTTACCATACTTATGGTAATGATGACTACAGCGCAACTGATCTTTTCGTCAAAATGTTAAACTTCAATTCATTTGAAGTAAAAAAGACTATTGATAAAACAGACGAAAACGGACAAATCTTTAAAACATCTGTCCTTGATGAAGAATTAACCAAGGACTGTATGGCAAAGGCAGCTTTACTGCAAGAAAAGTTCAAGGAGTGGATTTTCTTAAATGACGAAAGAAGAGAAAAACTGACAGATAAGTATAACCGTTTGTTTAATGCAATTAAACCTCGTGAATATAACGGTGATTTATTCTCCTTTGACGGTATCAATCCAAATATTCAGTTAAGACCACATCAGAAAAATGCTATCGCTCGTACTTTATTGGGCGGTAACTCATTATTAGCTCATGAGGTAGGTGCTGGTAAGACCTTTGAAATGTGTGCTTCAGCGATGGAGAAATTGCGTTTAGGTTTAGCTCATAAGTGCGTGATAGTTACTCCTAATCCAGTTTTAGAGCAGTTCTCTAAAGAGTTCTACACTCTTTATCCAAATGCTAATATTTTAACTGCGACCAAAAAGGATTTTACTAAGGCAAATCGTGCTAATTTCTTAGCTCGTGCAGCCTATGGAGATGCAAACATCATCTTAATGAGTAAAGAGCAGTTTGAAAAAATTCCAATGTCTCAGCAGTATCAGTCTGATTACATTCAATCGAAAATTGATCAGCTTGATCTTTCTTTAAAGGAAGCTCAGGGACTTGATGAAAAAGATATTTGTAAAAAAATCGAAACTAGAAAAAATCAGCTAAGACAGAAACTGGGTATTTTAGAAGTTGATAATACGCTTAAAGATCAGGCTATAACTTTTGAGGAATTAGGTTGTGATGCTCTCTTCGTTGATGAAGCTCATAATTATAAAAACGCTTATTTAGAGTCTTTTTCTAAAACAATTCCTTTGCCTCCTGCTTCAAAACGAGCTCAGGATATGCAGATGAAGTGTGAATACCTGAATCAGAAGTTTGATAATAAGGCTGTAGTTTTTGCAACAGGTACTGCAATTTCTAATTCTGTAATTGATTTATATACCATGCAAACTTACTTAAATCAGCCAGCATTAAAAGCAGCGGGGATCAATTCTGTTGATTCATTTGTAGCTCAATTTGGCTCTATTGAAGCTAAAGCAGAACTTGATCCTACAGGTCAGAATTTCAGAATGAAGACCAGATTGCGTTCATTTAGAAATATCCCTGATTTAATGAAGATTTTCGGTGAAGTAGCTGATATTAAAACTCAGCATGACATTAAAGATCTGCTTACTCTTCCTAAGGCTAATTACCATTATGTGGAAAGCCCAGCTTCTGATTTCCAAAAAGAATATATTAAGGAAATCGCTGCTAGAGCAATTGCGGTACACAAGCGCACTGTTCCTCCTGAAGAGGATAACATGCTCAAAATCTCAACTGATGGCAGAAAATTAGGTCTAGATCCTCGTATCATTGATCCTATGGCTCCTGATGATCCTAATTCAAAGGTCAACAAGTGTGTGGAGAATGTCTATGATATTTATGAAAAGGAGACTCCTAATAAGAGTGCTCAGTTAATCTTCTGTGACATGTCAACACCAACAACTTCAGCACCATTTAATGTTTATGATGATATTAAGACCAAACTTGTTGATCATGGTATTCCTGAAAATGAAATTGCTTTTATCCATGATTATGATGGTGATGATGCTCGTGATCAGTTATTTGAAGATGTTAAAAAGGGTAAAGTTCGTGTGCTTTTAGGGTCAACTTCTAAATTAGGTACAGGCGTAAATGTTCAGACACGTTTAAAAGCCGTTCACCATTTAGATATTAACTGGAGACCTTCTGATCTTGAGCAACGTAACGGTCGTATCATCAGACAGGGCAATAAGAATCCAGAGGTAGATATTTATAACTACATTTCTAATGGAACTTTTGATGCCTTTATGTATCAGACCGTTATGACTAAGGCTGCTTTCATTGATAAAATTATGAAAGACAATAATCATACTGAAAGAAATATCAATCTTGAAGATGAAGAGCCTACATTCTCTTATTCTGAATGTATGGCTGCTGCCGTTGGTGATAATCGTATCAAGCAAAAAATTGAGTTAGAATCCAAACTTGATGATTTAAAACTTGAAAAGAAATTGTGGGAAAAACAGTATTTAGAAGCTAAGGCTAATGTTTTAACCAATTATCCTGATGAGTTAAACAAGCTAAAACGTCAGACTAAAGGCTGTAAGCTTGATTTAGAAAAACTAGATCAATCTTATGACATCAGATTAGATCCTAAGAAGTTTATTATTAACTTAAAGCATAAAGATTATACTGACAAAAAAGAAGCTGGTCAGGTTATTTTAAGTGCTGCTGCAACTTTAGATGTTTCTCATGGAGAAGTAGGTATTGGTACTTATTGTGGTTTTGGACTGTATGTTAAAAAACTCAAAACAACCTGCACTAAAGATTGTCCTGGTGGACTTAAGAATGTCTTATATGCAGTAGGTCCATCTAATACTCGCTCTGAAATTCTGATTGGTTCAGATGCTGTCGGTAATATCACCAGACTTAATAATGCATTAAATGGCTTATATAAGAAAATGGATGATTTAGCTAAATCTCAAAAGGAAATTGAAGCTAAGATCGAAAGTTCTACAATTTTCTTGAAAGAACATGACCATTGGGAACGTCAGAATGTACTTGATGATGCTCAGAAAGAATATGATCAGCTTTTAAAAGATCTTGAAATTGAAACAGATGCGATGGTTAATGATCGTGTAAATGGTCCTGTTGAAGAAGCTGAAATTTCTCCAGTAGAGCCTGCTGTTGATGAATATTTTGATGTCAATGGTAAACTTATAAGAAACCAACAAGCTAACGTTCCTGAAGAGAGAAAGACTATTGAAGAGTCTCTTCCTCAAAGTAAGGACTGCTGTTTCTATTTTGAAGGTAAAAAAGATGATCCAGTGCTATCTCCACTAGGTGATTATATTGAGTGTTATCAGGCTTATGAAGTGCCTTTTGGCAGAGTTGATAAAGATAACTTCAATACTCTATTAGATAGAGTATCAAAGCATCAGTGCTATCTGTCTTTAGATGATATGGATGCTAATCAGTCTTTATCTGCTGATACTTTTAAACTGTCAACCATCTTTAATGAAAAAAGAATTTTAGATCGAGATCATGTTGAAGTAGTATCAGGACTTCCTCGTCTTAGTTAAATTAACCATTTTATATAAAAAGGGGAGTAATCCCCTTTGTTTGTAACAATACATTCACGTTAAAGGAATATTTTATGAAATTAGAAAAATTAATCGACCGTAATGCTTCAGAAGCTCTGCCAATTGATGAATTGAAAAATTTATCTTTTGAAGATCAAGCTAAACTTATTGAATATGTTTTTACATTTTCATCAATAACTCATTTTTTTAAAGATCAGATTGATCCAGAGCTTATTCAATACACTCCTTTTTATACAATTTTTGATCTAAACAGTTCAA
>ERZ1026866.1744-NODE-1744-length-10588-cov-15.303617_pt1 | contig 10588 bp, 11 predicted proteins | sample MGYA00380163_ERZ1026866 | MGnify/ENA primary metagenome ERZ1026866 (study PRJEB33269, sample SAMEA4719799) | human gut metagenome | biome: human-associated habitat; feature: organic feature; material: feces | place: Cameroon | collected 2013-10 ...
CCTTTATGCTATGGCTGGACGCCCGTCACGCACTCAGGAGCTTATCCGCGAGATATTCGACACCCAGTATCGTCCCACCGTTGACGGACTCTGCGGCAACGACGACTGCGGCCAGATGTCGGCATGGTATATGCTCTCAGCCATGGGCTTCTATCCTGTCAACCCCGTAAGCGGACAGTATGTGTTCGGCGCACCGCAGATGGAGAAGATAACGCTCCGTCTCGTTGACGGCAAGACATTCACAGTAAAGGCTGAAGGTCTTTCTAAGGAAAACAAGTACGTAGACTACATTCTTCTCAACGGCAAGCGCTATAACAAGCCGTACATCAACCACGCCGACATCATGAAGGGCGGCACGCTGGTGTATAAGATGACATCTGTGAAGAAGCACGACAAGTACTAATAAGACCGAAACATCATCCCCTACTATAAACAAAAACGACCTGAGTTACGGAACATCCAGAACTCAGGTCGTTTTGTTTATAGGCAAAACTGGCAAGTTATCAGAACAATGAAACAATCCAGGATCCAACGCTGATAGCCCAAGAGATGACCCAATAAATCAGCCAGCAAAGCACGGCAATAAACACAGCCGTCCAGAAAGCTTTCTTGTTCACCTTATTGATTATCTCCTTGTCATCATCAATATAACCGGTTATCAATCTCAGGTTTTCTACATAAGAGCGCTTGAATACATCAAGCACATCACCTATACAGAAAGGTATGGCTCCTATCAAGACATCCATCAATATATTATAGATGACAGCCAATGTCAGCGGAATCGACTTCACCACGCAAAGGCTGTAATAGACGAACGGGAATGCAAGCACGCTCGACAAGGCATCACCGATACCTGCAGGAAGGACGAAACCAAGAATAGGATCCAAGAAATACTTATCCATATACTTTGCCGTGCTTGCCATCAGGCGATACGACTGCCTGTTCATCATCTCCTGACGCTTCACCTCCTTCTTGTTAATGCGCTCCTGCTCTTTGGCAAGGGCAGCCTCTCGCTTCTGGTCTTCCTTTGCGAAATCCATGCCCAAATCAGCCTGGGCTTGCTGTCTTCTTGAACTTTCCATTTGTTATTTATAATTCTATTTGTTTCTTTCCGTTAATAAAGTCAGTGAACTCCTGTTCCGAGAGCGAGTAACCGCTCAAATCGCTCAGCAGCGACATGGTCTGCTTGCGCTCATTCTCATTGCTTGCAAGATTTATCCGCTTAAACACCTCACGAAGATAAGCACTCTTGTTGTCTATCTTTGCCATCTCACGCTTAAACTCGTCTGCATGCTTCTTCAGCTCCTTGTCGTATGCAGCCGAAGCCAACTGGCCGTTAAGCTGCTGCACCTTGAGTTGAGCGAAACTGTCAAACAGAGCAATACCCCTCTGCAATGATTGCTCCATCGCTCCAGTAACCTCTGCCAGTTCCTCCTCGCTGTATTCGGCTGGTGTATTCTGTGTGGCATTACCCTGTATCCTCTTACGGTCATTAGCATATACAGCCACGCCGTCAAGCAGATTCTTTGCCATGGCAGAGTCAGCATGAACGTTATCCGCCAACAAGCCTGTGAACTGCGAGAGATTCTGCTCGATGTCGGCAGGCAATTTGGCTGTTTCCTTGAAGTCCGGGATGTCCACCATATGCACCCACTTCTCATCTATCTTGCTCTCCATTATCTCTCGTCCGAGCTTCAGCATTGCCACAATGTCACGAAGATGTTTCAGCATCTTCATTTTCAGTTCGTCCGAACAAACTATCTTGCTTCTGATATCACCGGACACCTTATTCAGCTCATTCGAGAGTTTCGCATATTCATTCTTTATACGTGTCTGAGCCTCACGATGCGCATCCAGTTCCTCCTTGTCCAGCTTCAGGTCCACCTGATAACTCTCATACTCCCTTACAAGAGGGAAGCACACCGAATTCCATTCCGAATAGTTACGATAGTAGTTCTTGTTGGCCGTACCAAAGGTAAGCAAGTTTACGAGGAAGAAAGGCTTTGACGGTTTCTTAGCCTTGGCATCCATATAGCTTGCCCGCTTCGACTCCAACGTGGAAGTAATGTCGTTGATGAGCGACGTATATACATCTATGTTCTGAAGATGATCGTTCATCTCCATGTCCAGAACCTTCAACTGCTGCAGCAGTTCTCTGCGCTTCTCCTCCAAAGGCCTGACCGTCTCATCCCCGTACAGAGCATCCAGCATCGCCTTCAAATCGGAAGCCATCAGCTTCTCGCCATACCGCAGAAACACGTTAGCCTTCGGAATGACCACATCATTAAGGGTCTTGCAGATTACCATCAGACGTCCCATGTCAGCCTTGATGCGAGTGGCATCATGCTTCACGCTGGTCTGGAAGACTGACAAGTCAGACTTCAGACGGTTGGTGCGTTCACTGGCATCCATATAATGGTCCAGCATCGCCAGACCTGCCATCGCCAAGCCCAACGACTTGTTGCCGTTCGACACTGACTTGTAAGCCTGCAGGGAATTTTGCAGTGAAGCTCTGAAACTATCCGATATATGCCCCATCAGTGCCGCACAATTCTCCGAGAGCTTGTTATATTCCAGTTCCACATACTTGAGCATTTCGTCCACGTCCAACCACTCGATGCGCTTAAAGTCGAACAGGTCAGGCGACACCATCTTGATGGAGTCGCCATAGATGTCGATAAGTTTCATGGCATAGTCACGATACACCATTTCCATATCGCTGCGCAAGGAAGTAAAGTCCTCGATGTTTCCTCTGACACTATCCTCAGCATAATGATACGCCTCCACCATCTTGGTGTATTTGTCGAACATCGTAGAAGCCTTGCTTCTGATGTCCTTCACGCCGTTCGTGCCCATAACGATGTCAGCCAGCTTCGACGTTCCCTTCGCAAGAACCAGATTGAGATTCTGCTCCACCTCCTCTTTCAGCTTGTCCAAAGCCGAAGAAGACAAGGTCAGCTCAGCTTCTGCTATCTTCAAAGCCATCTCCTTGTTGCCCTGTTCCAAGCTGTCGTTCAATTTATACTCAGCCACAAGCGTGGTGCGTGAGTTGTTCGACACAAAGGCGATGGAGATATTGCCATCGTTATGAAAAAATCTGTAGGCGTCGAACACCAGTTTACTCACTTCCGAAGAGTCGGAAGCGACGCCATACTTCTTCAGTTCGTAAGCTAAGTCAGCACGCAGATACGTCTTGTCCTCCTTGCAAAGATTATCCGCAATAGTCTTAATCGCTTGATAAACAGTCTGTTTGTTATTTATCTCACCCATAACATTTATTGTTTTTAGTTCTCTGAATGATTGTCTAAAGTTTCAATGCGTCAAAGGTATATGTTATTTGGGACATGTACAAGTCCATAGTGGTTCACGGATTAACGTTTGGCTATAACAGAGCCACATCAGCCTCTATGTGCTCTGGAGTGAAGCATATCTCGTTTATCTGATTACACAAAAACACGCCTAATTGGCTATGTATAAAGATTTCAAAAATAGTGCCACGTCGTCTAAGTTCTACCGACAACAATAAAATCTTTATAAATCCTCACAAAAGTTTGGAAGATTTCGATTTAAAGCGTATCTTCGCAGATATAAGGCATAAACAAGACAAAATAGGAGAAGGAGAGATATGACAGTCAACAGATATAGAAGATTGCCCGTAGGCATCCAGTCGTTCAAAATAATCAGAGAGGAAAACTATCTCTACGTGGACAAGAGCGACATAGTGTGGAACATGGTCAACTTGGGAGATAAGTATAACTACTTGAGCCGCCCACGTCGATTCGGCAAGTCTGTACTTGTCGATACGCTGGAGTCGTACCTTGAAGGAAGAAAAGACCTGTTTGAAGGACTGAAGATTATGCAAATGGAGAAAGAATGGAAGCAATATCCAGTCATACGCCTTGACATGAGCTGTGGAGGAGCCAACGAAGCCACTCTGCGCTCATACCTGAACCTGCGCTTTAAGGATTATGAGGAGAAATACAACATTACTCCCGATCCTACCGCCATGCTTGCCGACCGCTTTCACGCCATTATAGCCACTGCCTATAAGCAAACCGGACTGAGAGTGGCAGTCCTCATAGACGAATACGACTCTCCCCTGCAACATTCATGGAGAACTCCTGAACATGAGAAATGCACGGGGGTATACCGTGAAGTTTTTGCCATACTAAAAGCAGACGACGAATACGAACAATTCATCTTCATCACGGGCATCACCAAGTTTACCCAAATATCCCTCTTCTCTGTCCTCAACAATCTGTCCAACATCAGCTTTATGCCTGAATATGCTGCCATCTGCGGCATTACAGAAGAGGAGATAAAAGAGAACTTTATGCCTGAGCTCAAACAGATGAGCGAAGCAAACAACTGGTCTATACAGGAGACTCATGACCGACTGAAAGCATATTACGACGGCTATCACTTCAGTCGTCGCAACATGGTGGATGTTTACAATCCCTACAGCCTCGTCAATGCGTTGAAATCTAAAGAAATCATCAACTTCTGGGCTTCTTCCGGAGCAACATCACTACTCCCAAAGTTTGTTGACAATGCAGAACTTCGTCTCAGCAAATTTGAGAATTGTTCTGTAATGCGCAACACCCTGGAACTGTCTGATGTATCAGGAGGCGGTGCCGAACTGTTCCTATATCAGTCTGGCTACCTAACTATAAAAGAAAGCGACGAATTTGGCTACATCTTAGGGTTCCCGAACGAGGAAGTAAAGCAAGCATTATACGAAACCGTACTGCCTGCTCTTGCTATGCGCTCTGAAAACGAAATACAGTCGCTACAAGCTGGTCTTTACAGAGAATTGGGCACTGGTCAGATAGACGAAGCTATGAATTCATTAAAAGCCCTCATCGCCGATGTTCCATACAGCAACAAGAAACTTGCGTCTATGGATATGGAGGAGCGTTACCGTCTCATCATCAGTACCATTATGAATGCCATCGGCTTGAGTGTAGAGGTTGAAAAGATGATCTCAACAGGCAGAATTGATATGACGGTGAAGACCTCACGCTACATCTATGTCATCGAACTGAAACTGCGAAATAACGGTGGCAAGGAAGCTGCCACAGAGCAAATTCTCAACCGTCAATATATGGAACCCTTCAAGGCAGACAAGCGCAAAGTAATAGGATTGGGCATTGAACTTGACGAAGAAGGAAAGGGTCTCTTGGATTGGAAGAGAGCGGAATAATAGCAGAGGTGCGCAAAACTCAATTGCTTCGGACTGCATCCACAGGTAGATGGCTACCATCCTCTAACTCACTTCCCAACAACGCGTTACATGCCTACTGGGAGATATGGTGTTTTTTTAGTTTACGGCAATTAAAATACTTGCATTGATGGTATCTTTTATTATGCTTACAGACTTTGTAAGTAATAATCTCTACAAACCTTCTCGCAAGAACTTGCGGAGATGAATGTGTGTTATGCCATCATCGTCATTCTTTGTAAGAAGCGGTGTCATAGAGATAACATACTTCGGATAGTTATCCTTAATAGAACGCAGATTGCCAAATTCTCTTTCACGTGTAGCTTGCTCCGCTATAATGAACGAAGCCTGCACATAGATACGTTGTCCTTCAGGCTTTGTGCATACAAAGTCTATCTCACCAGCCTGTAGCTGTCCTACATAAACCTGATAACCAAGTCGGATGAGATGTTCATATATAATATTCTCTATAACCTTCTCAATATCCCCTTCCCTTGTACCACCAGCTATGGCATTTCTTACGCCATTGTCCTCAAAGTAAAACTTATCATTGTTCTCAAAGAAGCGCTTACCGTGTATGTCATATCTGTTAACCTTATGCAAGATGTATGCTTCGCATAAGAAAGAAATGTAATTGATGACAACAGAAGAAGTGATTGACTCGCCTTGCGACTTCATATATTTTGCAATACTGTTAGCCGATATCAACTTTCCTATATTGTCAGCCAGAAAGCGTACCAAGTTCTCAAGGAAAGGAACGTTTCTTATCTGGTTCCTCATTATCACATCCTTCAGAAGCACGGTATGGTATATATCTATCTGATATTCTCTTGCATCATCCTCTTCCAAACCGATTTTTGCCAGACCAGGCATTCCTCCATATTGTATATACAAAGACAGCGACTCGTCATTGTCTGAAAGATTATGAAACTCCAAAAACTCATTGTAACTGAGAGACTGTATATAGATTTCTTTATATCTGCCTCCAATGAGTGTACTAAGTTCGTTACTCAGCATTCTGGCGTTACTACCCGTTATAATAATGTCCGTATTTGGTTCTGTACGAAAACTACGTACCGAGCGTTCAAACTCCTCTATGTCTTGCACTTCGTCAATAAGGATGTAATTGTGCTTGTCGTTCGCCCAATACCTTTCAATATATTCATTGAGATCCCGATAAGTCTGTATGGCATCATATTGCCACTTCTCCTTATCTATATAGATAACATTATTGTCTGAATCAGCCATCTTGTCATCACGTATCATTTTCAAGATACAGCTTTTACCAACACGACGCTGACCAACAAGCACTATTATCGTTTCCTTCCCAAGATATTTCTCAATCTTGTCAATGTATGATTGTCTCCTAATTGTTGCCATATTTATTCACTATAAAAGATATTTTCCGCAAAAATAGCAAATTTATCCTGTATAAAAGACAAAACCGCTAAAAATCCTGTGTTTATCTTTTATAATGAATAAAATCCTTTGATCACTTTGTACCAATAATCCCATGAATAGCCTACGGAGGGATGGTTCACTGCCATTGCCTTTACCTGCTTGCCATTGCTCAAGACATACCAGCCGGTAGCCACATGATAGCCGTCCACTACGATGTCGTCACCGTTCTGCCAGTGCTCACCGGGCATTTTGTCCCAGAGTCGGTTGCCCCAGGCAATAACATATTCCGGCTGATACTTGCTGAGCACTTCGAAGAAAGCCTCACCTGCCTGACGGTATTGTGCAGACGTTCCTGCCTCGCGAGGTCCTCCCATCGCCACTTGCAGATAGTTGAAGAACACCACAGAATTCCAAATCTTCAGCCTCAGCGCTTGGTCGGTCTCCTCCCCTACCAGTGAACGCTCAAACTTCACGAACGTCCTCATCCAGTTCTGCCGCTCCGTGCCCTCATCAAGATAATCTCTGAGGACGCCCTGCGTAAAGCCCATACACTCCCTATGCAGTCGACAGTCGCCACAATCGCAGCATCCCTCATCACAGTAATGACTCTCGCCCAATACCATGATTCGCTTACCGAATATGCCTCCGTCAGCATAATCCTTGCCGACGAAAGGCTGAAAAAAGATATTGTTAAGCATATTTATTATATGTAGAGTTTGATTACAATAAACCGATTTCTGCTTCGATGTTCTCTGGAGTAAAGCGGATGGCTTTCAGCTCCACCTTTTCCAATACCTTCTGCAATTTGTCAATATCGCCAAGGCGCAGCTTAACGATATTGCCCGGAATCTGTTCCACCCAACCAGCCTTCTCCGGCACAAGTTTTTTGGCATAAGAGATAGCTGGCGAAACAAGCAGGTCAATACCCATCTTACCGCCATACGACAAGAACAAGTCGGTGCCCTCGATCTTCTTCACAATAAGATTTATGCTTATAGACTTTGTAAAGCCCAGCACCTTGATAGGTACAGAGACAGAAACCGTAGCTCCATCCACATACCCAAGATTCACTGTCTTATGAAAACGACTGGCTACATAATCCTGCAGCTCAGCATAAGTAATCGCTAACTTCATATAGCCTTATTTTAAAATGATTATTTTTTCTCTCTGTTTTTCCATATTCTTCGATAGACATATTTGTTCAAGCCTAAAAAGCCTGGTGGATAGGTGTGCCATCCACCACACTTAGGGCACTTCACTGGAGCTGTATAGGCAGTTGCCATCCACTCGCAATCCATCCCCTCGAATTTATGTCCGCAATCATCGCAGACGAAAGTACAGAAACCTCTTAACATTACTTTCAAACGTTTTTTAGAAACATTGGTGCAAGATATAAGCGTATAAGAAAACTCCCAAGGGGCAAACCCTCACTGCAGCTCTACGCATACAAGAAAGAGAAATTGCAAGAACTTTCTTAAGTAAATCTAACATATAACGCCATTTTTCATATTATCCAAAATTAATTTCCAACGACTTTTTAATTATATGCACATGATTATGTTCACTTGAGAAATCTAAATTGGCACTAAATAACTTGTAATCAATCTTTGCTGCAATGTTTATAGCTTGCGCTATTTCACTACAATACGAAATCTCATACTTCTCTATGCCACTAATCTTACCATCAGACTTCAAACGCTCACATAACAATCTGAGCTTCGAATCCGAGGCTAAACCATGACTATTCATAAAGTCAACAACCTCCTTATAGCTTTTTGGCTTTCTATTAGGATCATGACTTTCTACAGTAGACGTCATATCAACAGATACTTCATTAACACATTTACCATTGATTTCTGCCTTAGCAATTTTATTGCCCATTCTGTTGTTTGACTCATAATTCTGCGAATCTTTATCATGAACTGATTCTTTCATAACAATATCTTTCGCCCCCATAAGAACCAAAGCCTCCTTAATTGCATAACTCTTAGTTTCAACAAAAATATTCAGCAAATCTGAATCCTTCATTGAAACATAACAATTATCATAAGGATTTCTGAAATACACATCTTCTCCATCACCTATTGGTTGAGCAGACAAACGAATATCATGTTCTTTCAGATTGTCTATATTACTTAAAGGATAGACGGTTAAATTACCTAAGTCTATAGCCTTTGTCATATCAGGATAATATCCCTGATTAATGCCGTATGACAAATCGTCATCGGCTATTATTAATAAACTTGATTTTGCTTCCATTATTCTAAAGAGCTAAAAAAGCTATTATAGCTAATATAACAATTATTATTGCGGCAATGATTTTTTCAACTGTTGCCGTTTTTTTTTTCTTTATACACTTCAATGTCTCTTCTGACAATTCTTGATGTACTACTTGCAATTCTTTATTCAGTGCGAGTAAGTAATCATCACACTTTGCACTCAAGAACATAAACGACAAAGTACGTCCATGTTCATCAACGCCATTGAAAGAACCTTTAACAAAGAACACCTTACCATCTGAAATCTCAACAATTCCACACCAATGCATTTTCTTATCAATACATTTATCTGAGGCTTCTTTTAATTTAGAAAATGCAAAATTCCTTTTAGTTTTGTCTAAAATCACTCCATCAGCAGCAACTATATCTGGAGCACCTATTTTTTCGGGCTGATACCATAATATTGTTTTCATAACTATTCTTGTGCTATTTCTTTTTTTATACTATTTATATAGGATTTGTCCAACAAATTAGCAACCATAATATGGTCTAAATCAATTTTCAAAGAACAATTAATTATCTTCTTATCAGTTAAAACGCTAATAACCTCAGCTTTTGCTTTTTTAGTTTTTTCCAGAAGATTATAATTATTCTTATCATATTCATCAAAATGTGTTGCAATAATCTTAAAACCACAATTTAGCAGTTTCTTATCCTTTATACACTTCGATATTACCTGAAGACGTGAGCGTATTTCTTGCTTTGTTTCATGCAAGCGTGTCAAATCAACCAAGAAATAAACAAATGTACCATTTTCGGATATTAGCTCATTATAATATCTCACAAACATATCACCACCACCAATATCCTTTGTCGCAAGGACCTTTACATAGTGATTATTAGCAAAAACATTAAAGCTTTCTATCTTTTCTTGATCAGTAGTTCGGTATTCTGTCACTACCTTCTTATCCATAAGTTGATTCCACAAAGTGGTTTTACCAGATGCCTTTGAACCAAAGACAACTATTCGTTTAGTTTTCTCATCTGGCGAAGACGATGATCCACAGAAAAGAGCTACTAGTATACTACCTATACTACCACCTAACACCCATAAAAGCCACACAGGAAGGATAGCCTCATTTAAATGATGTAAAATCATATTTTTTATAATTACAATTTAGATCCGACAAAAATACCCCCCCCAATTAAAATTAGGGAGGCATCTCTTAAAAGTCGAGATTCAGCATTAATTACTTCTTCTTATTACCCAAAGCATTGATAACAGCACCACCAATAGTAACAATAGCACCTGCTACCTTCACTGTTGTTTCAAGAATCTCTTTTGTTGAATTTTTGTTTGAATTCTTTCCCATAATTATTGGAATTAAATAGTTAAAAAATAGTTATATTTATAAACTCGAAATCATTCTGTGGCAGCATGCCGTCTTGTTGTCGAAAGCGTATAGGCACAAGTGACACCCAATCAGTTGTGGTAATATTTCCACAACTGATCAGGTTATCAACATTATGCTTTACATTTTATTTCTTCCAATTCCTTGGCACGTTCCTCAGAAATCCCCAATGACTTTCTTTCACGCTCCAACAATCGGCGGACATTATTAGGTATAGCTCCATCTTCGATAACATCGTCAAGAGCTTCCATATACTCTTTTTCTTCATCGGTAAAAGATTCCAAAGAAGCCTTTACCATGTCCTCTATCTCTTGCGCTCTCGTCTCTGACAATCC
>ERZ1026866.1747-NODE-1747-length-10579-cov-50.780787_pt1 | contig 10579 bp, 8 predicted proteins | sample MGYA00380163_ERZ1026866 | MGnify/ENA primary metagenome ERZ1026866 (study PRJEB33269, sample SAMEA4719799) | human gut metagenome | biome: human-associated habitat; feature: organic feature; material: feces | place: Cameroon | collected 2013-10 ...
GCTCGTTAGGGACTTGCACCCATTAGGCAACACACATGCTAGTCAAACAAATAAACGAGGGTACTTCTTGCCGAAGCACCCTCGTTAACAGGATTTTGTATGAATTCTTATTTTTTACTTTTGAATCATCTTCTTACCATTGCATATCACTACGCCCTTGTAGTTCTTGCCTACACGCTTTCCAGCAACATCATAGGTTGTCGCAGCTGAAGAAGAATGGGCGTTCTGAATCTCATTGATGCCAGTTGTGCCACCGAAATCGATGTCAATAGAACGAGAAGCTGCAGTAGAAAGAGCCGTAGTTGGAACAGAGATGTATGCTCTGAAGGCATCAATGCTAGCATTTTCGCCTACACGTACAAACTTGCCTCCGTCTGCACTGAATCCATAAACCTCCGTATTTGGTGTCTTGACAGACTTCTTAGCCTGAAGCGTACCTACGAAAGAATAGCTTCCAGATACAGATGTCTTAGCCTCAGCAGGAACAGCAGTGATGTCCTTGGTTGCAACAATATTCTCCAAGAGCTTACCACCATCGGATGGTATCAAGAGGTATGGCTTGTAAGCCTCGATTGCAGTAACTGGGGTAAAGGTTGCCTTAGAATCATTAACTGCAGACAAGGTATAAGCCTTACCTACTTTAGCCAGTTCATCTGCCGTCAAAGCAAAAGGCAAGCAAATGGTGCATGGCTGGCCGTTGGTGAAAGTACGGTCGTAAGAGATTTTAGAGCCTTTGGATGCTGCGATAGCGAAAGGAGACACTGTGTTGTCAGCCTGATACTCACCGATAAAGTCGATGGAGGTGATGTTCTGAACACCAGGTCCTTCAAAAGAATTTTTCAGCGAAGTGCATCTATCTTGACTAAATGTCACCAAAGTTTCGTCTCCAGCCATGGTTATCGGTAGCGTTTTTTCTTTACCAGCTTTATCTTTATCAGCCAAAGCACGGAATTGTTTATTCTTGTTGATATCAAATTTATTTATCTTTACTCGGAGAGCGCTATAACCATTCAGATTAATATAGCCATTAATCTCGTTGTTATCTTTAGAATATCCAAACAAAACACCACCACTCCATTCAGATTTGCCAAAGTTGTTAGAAATTCCATTGGTTATTGCCTCTGCACCACTATCTGTAGTTTTATACCACTGGAATGGAGTATTAACATCTGAGTTTTCATCCAAGGTTGTGGTAACGGTCAGAGTCTCAATGTCATCAGTCTCAAGGGTAACGTCAGAAGGCAAAATGGTAAGAGAACCGCTTTCTCCCTGACCTGCAATCGATATCGACCAGAAGGAGCGTCTATCTTTAATTTAAGATGCTTGTACTTGCTTGCTTGACCTTGCAAGTTGTCAAACATCGTTACCAGATTACCCCATTGTGCTTTCCACTCAAACTTACCTGTAGCTGCATCATAAACAACATTACTAGTAGTTACACTAGCCATGCTACTCTTCATTGTAGAAATCTTAGCAGATGCCCCCCCCACAGAAAAGCATAAGGGCAGCACATACAGAAAGTATAAATTTTTTCATAATCAATTTTATTACTAATTAATAATTCCAATAAACAAATAATCTATTATCTACTTACCTGACATAAGCCTATCCAAGCTCACCCTCAAAATTATCTTCCTCTAGATGATACTCCTTTGTAGGATCGGAGGAGCCTGCCAACAATGCACCCTGGAGTTGCATTTCATACACCTCCACTACTGGTTTCGTATACTTTTTCTTCATAATCTTTAAGTTTTTAAAAAAATTATATGTTATATTATACATCTATATTACTAGACATCAGATTCATTCTTATACATTTGTTTCTGTTTCGGCTGCAAATTTACTGCAAAAAGAGAAACAAGGCTTTGGTATATGTTCCCAAAAACTTGTTTCATGTTCCAATACTCTTTCAAAGTCCTCAGAAAAACATATTTAAGACATTATACCTACAAGTTTTGCCCGAAATAGCTATATCTGTTGTTGTCTGGATTGATAACCACCTGCTCCAAGACAATCTCTGGGTCTATCATCACGATACGAAGCGTATGCTTGACAGCAGATGATAACGTAGCTGCCAACCATTCGTACGCCTAAAGAGGTTATAGATTTACGACAACAAGGTGTTGCCACTAGGCTCGACAGAGGTGCCGACTGCAGTCAGCAGACCTGCTGACTAGGCTCAGCAGGTCTGCCGAGCCTAGTGGCAACAATGGAGAAGTTACTTCCTAGCACCCGGAATGATACTTTCTCCAACCCGAGAAGATATTCTTTCCGACATGGAGTATAGAGAGCGCCCTTACTTCACGTAAGGACTCTCTAGCATTCCTAGATGAGTAGGTTTATACCCGCCAAGATTGATGAGTATTTTCTCAAATACAATACCAGGCTGCATAGGACGAAGCCTCAAGGTATGTTCAGCCTTCCCCGTGTTTCCTACTGCCATCCTCACCTTCTTCTCGATGATGCGCGATGCGGCTGTAGGATACATCAAGTCGTACTTATGCTCCCAGTTCAGATTCTGATTCAGCCCTACAATCTCTTCCTTGCCACCATCCAGCGACACTGCCACATAATGACCGCCCAGCACAAAGGGCATCACTGCATCGGTAATAAGATGTACATCCACCGAATCCATATCTGCCTTAAATCTCATTTTATAGGTAAGATACGCTCCTGCTGTTGGCTGGGTATATGGGAAGAGAGCTATACCCGACTTCGTTCGTCCTAAACCCGGGATGAGTCTCCACTGCGACTTCTCTGATTCAGCAGGTGTCAGTGAGAAGAGATGCTCTGCCTCCATCACCACCATGCCGCCATCTTGCTCAAACACGTAGCCTGTACTAGGCTGCGTAACGGCAAAAGGGGTACTCTGCTGAATGCGATATACCATAGGCATAACTTGATGCTGCGGGGCATGCCAGTTTTGATAGCCGATATGCACTTGATCCATCATGTGATTCCACTTGCCATTGGCGATATGGTGATTATAATTGTCGCAGAGCAAGGAGTCTCTCTTGTAACATTCCTCCACCCTATCTGCCCATGTATTAGCCTCAATACGTCCCTCACGATAGAGTTGCTTGTTCATCGCCAAAGAGTAATACATATCATAAAGATTAGCCATGCCTTGTATTGGGAAGAGAACCAACTCTTGATAGGCATCTTTCGCAGTCTCATCCAGGGTGAGATACTGACGCAGGGCTCGTGCCTCCAAGGCCAGGAATTCATCCCGTACGCCCTTAAACTCTCCCGTCTGCAAATTGTATGTCTTGTCATCCAGCAATTCGGCTTGCACCCTAGACGCATATCTTCCATAGCTCATCAAGAGACGAGCAGCCTCTTTCGCCTCTTTATCACCAAACTGCTGGGCACAGAATCCCTGTGCATATTGCTCCAGGTTGCTGGCATCGAAAGCATCGGGATTCCATGCCATGTTCATAAAAAAGTCGATGGCAAACTCATGGGGCTTGATATCACCGACATTGAGCATCCAGAGTTTATCCACACCATGTTGATAAGTGGCTTGCAACTGCTCCCACATCTCGGCGATATGCGACATGGTGAGCCACTTGCTGGCTCTCGGGGCACCATAATAGCCCACGTGATAATACATACCATAGCCGCCCTTGTGGAAATTTTTCTTTCTATCAGGAAGTCGGCGCACATGACCGAAGTTGTCATCGCAAAGCATCACGATGACATCATCGGGCACCTTGAGTCCCTGGTCATAATAATCGAGCACCTCACTGTAGAGTGTCCAGACCTGTGGGGTCTCGGAGGCTGGTTTCCTGGTGACATCAGCTATGATTTTTCGCTGTTCCGAAATGATTTGTTCCATCAGCCGGAAGTTAGCCTCTCTACTACCTGCATCGGTCATCGGACGGTCTTCGTCACCTCTCATACCGATGGTCACGAGCTTGTCGTAACCCTTGCTATTCTCGATTCCCTCTCGGAAGAAACGCTTGATGGCATTCTTGTTGGTCAACCAGTTCCATTCACCGTTGCCATAGTTCTTCTTATGTCGAATCCACTCTTGCTGCGAGCGTTGCATCGGCTCATGATGCGAGGTACCCATCACGATGCCATATTCATCAGCCAGTCGGGCATTCTCCAGATCATCCTCATTGAAGCAGTTGCCCTCATACAGTCCGTTCTCATCCTTCAAGATAGGTACCAAAGGCTTGTATTCCTTGAACGAGCCCCACATGGCAGGCCAGAGGCAGTTTGCCTTGAGGCGAAGAAGGAGTTCGAAGACATGGGCATACATCTGGCTGTTCATGCCCCCAAACTTATTTCTAGCCCAGGTGGTCATACAAGGGAACTCATCATTGATGAAGAAACCACGATATTTCACCTTCGGCTCTCCACTCTCCACAGAGCATGGCTTGGCAAAGACCTCCTCATGCTTGGCTATCGGCGCATCCGCCCACCAATACCAAGGCGACACCCCCATCTGTCGGGAAATCTCGTAAATGCCATAGATGGTGCCACGCATATCGCTACCTGCCACCACCAAGGCACACTCCATACCCTTGGCTGGATGATCAATGGTCTTGATGACAAAGCTCTCCCACTTGCCCTTGAGCGAACGCTCTGGCAAGATGCCTTTCTTGGCAAGGCGAGTAATAGCTTCACTCACTCCGTATGTGCCAATGAGGATGGGATAACGCACCACATCCTCGCCCTGGCAGCACACTCTGGGTGAACGACCCGACACGGTATAGATATCCTTACGCAGGTCTTCCGCTGCTCTTTTCACACCTTGTTTTTCGTGAGCATCCATGCAGATGCCAGACATCTGAGAGGCGGTGGAAATAGGAAATGCTCCCCCTTGCTGTCGGAAGCTGATAAAGGAATCAGCCATTGTTGTGAGGGCAAACATCACAAAACAACAGGCCAAGAGAGGCCTTGACCATGGAAAGTTGATCTTCATTTGAAATTTCATACTGTAATATTATTAAAATAGAGAAATTATGAAAAATAGAGAAGAAGGGGATTGCCCCACCTATTCCCTTTTTTATGCAAAGGTACAACTTTGCTCCAAGAACAACTTTTCTCCATGTTCCAAACACTTTGGCGTACATTCCCACATCAACAAAAATATGATAAATACTGCCCAATTAAGTCAACATCTAAGACTAAAGCGCTAACATGATGACCTGCCATCTTACCATTAACATAGATCACCTTTCTATATGTTGCAAAAACATCGCAAATTTAAACTTGTAACAAAACTATATATTTAAGGAACATACGAAACATCAATTATATCATTATTTTTATAACTTTGCAAGCACAAACATATAATAATATATAGCAATATGACAAAAATCAAAAATCAGTGCATGGGATTCATGCTCACAGCCATCCCATTGCTTTCGCTCAGCACTCCTTGCATGGCACAAAATCCATATCTCCCACTTTGGGAGCATGTGCCAGACGGAGAACCTAGAGTATTCGAAGACCCTGACAACCCAGGGAAGTACAGAGCTTACATCATAGGCTCTCACGACACATCCTTCAAGTCTTACTGCGGATCAGACATACGCATGTGGTCTGCCCCAACAGAAGACCTCACCCAGTGGAGAGACGAGGGAGCCATTTTTTCCTATCACATCAACAATCAATGGGACACCATGTTTGCTCCCGATTTGGTAGAGATAAAACGAAAAGATGGAACAAAAGATTACTATCTCTATCCTCACTCCCGAGGATACAAGCGTGTGAGAATGGTCTGCAAAGGCAAGCGACCTGATGGTCCTTTCACTCCCATCAACCTCAATGCAGATGGAACGGAAGAGCTGCCAGGCAGCATCCTCGACTTCGACCCTTCCGTATACATCGAGAATATCACTGACCCAAAGGATCCTGATTACGACACAGGATTCAGAGCATACGGCTACTGGGGATTCCAACATTCATCAGCCGCACAACTCGACCCTAGCACCATGTACTCGCTCAGACCAGGTACTGAGCTCATCAAGTACTCGCTGCCAGCTTGCGACGCACAAGGCAACGTAAGAGACCCTAAGGGAACAACCTACCCTATCATCAAGGGACAGAAGCCTACAGATTTCAACTTCTTCGAGGCATCATCCATCCGAAAAGTAGGCAACAAGTATGTGATGATTTACTCCGGCTATTCCGGAAAGGAATACGGATTAGGCAACACCAACTCCACCTTGCGATATGCCTATGGAGACACCCCATTAGGTCCATGGAAGAATGGTGGTGTATTGGTTGACTCACGTGGAGTGGTTCCTAACGAAGACGGCACCAAGTTAATCACCAGCAATGCCGCCCATAACACCCATGGAAGCCTACAAGAAATCAACGGTCAATGGTATGTGTTCTATCATCGCCCACCACGTGGATTTGGGTTTGCCCGTCAGTCTGTCGTTGCTCCCGTTACCATCCAATGGGATAAGAAATCTGTGGAAGAAGGCGGAAAAGTGGTTATCAGGGCATACGATCCATACAACAAGAAAGGCATCTGGACCGCCAAAGCATCCGACAACACAGAATACACGGGAGCAGAAGTCACTTCGGAAGGATTCCAGATATACGGCTTGAATCCATACCACTACTATTCTGCTGGTATCGCCAGCTATCTGAGCAACAACCAAGCCATGCAGGATGCCTGGGACGTATGGAACAACCACATGCCTGTAAACATGAACGCTGGTGACATCGTTGGATTCAAGTATTTCGGATTCGGCGGTCTCAGCAAAGCACAGAAAGGATTGCAACCTTTTGAGGGAACAAAAAAAGGAAACGGCACCCAACTTAATATCTTTGTGAAGGCAAAAACGCAAAAGAGCTTCAAAATCAAAGTAATGATGGATGGTCCATGGGCAAACAAGACATGGAAAGGCAAATTGCTTGGTGAGCTAACGGTTCCTGCCCAGACTTCAGCGCAGGGAATCCAAAAGTTGACACTGGACGTAGCAGACAAGGTAGATGGTATCGGCAAGAAACATGCCATCTATCTCATCGCCGAAGGTGAGGGCAAGCAACTTTGCGAACTGGAGGGCCTCGGATTCACCAAGAAGGGCGAGAACATGGAATGCCCAATATCGCCTACCATCGAAATCAAGATGAACGGCAGAAAACTGGATGTTCCTACCATTCCAACGAGAATGACCAATGAGAATGGCAACTTCGGTTACAATGAGTATGATGTCATCGCCTCTTTGCAAACAGGCGAGAAGAGCGCACCACGCATCACTGCATCATCCGACAACAAGGAGGTGGAGATAGAGATTCTTCAGCCTAAGACCTTGCAAGACAAGGCTTATGTGAAATGCACCTACAAGGGCATCAGCAAGAATTACACCATCCACATCAAATAATACATTCAATACATTCTAAAAAAACGCTTCGCACTTTGTTTGGTGCGAAGCGTTTTTTGGATTTGATAACCATCACAAAGCCACCACGAGGCTGTGCATTGATATAATCTTTCATACCCCTAACCTTACGGTATGAAATTTTCCAAGGATTTTTTGCCGTTCCGCTATCCTCGAACAAAACAACACGTGAGTTTTGCTTTGTCAGAGAAGATAAATTCAGGGCCAGTTTCTGGGATTCATCCTTGCCATTAATGCCAGCCACATACCAGGTGCTTCCCTTTCTGCGAGCCATCACGACACTTTCGCCCGGATAACCACTGAGCAATCGCGTCTCATCCCATGCAGTCGGCATGTTCGAGATAAAATCCTGCACTTCCTTTGGCTGGGCAAGATAACTCTCCGGCTTATCAGCCCAATGCATCAAAGCCGACTCGAACAAGATTGGCAAAGCCAACTCATGAGCATGGGTAGTGATATGCGGATGCTGAGAATCAGAAAAGGTGCAAGGCGTATAATCCATCGAGCCCACGATGCCGCGGGTAAATGGCAAGGTAGCATTATGGCAAGCAGCCTTTTTTGTCAGCACAGATTCATTATTATACCATTCCGCTCCATACACACCCTCGGTAGAGAGCAGGTTGGGATAAGTGCGCTGCCAGCCTCGGGGAACAGTAGCACCATGAAAGTTAACCGTAAGATGATGGCGTGCCGCACACTCCAAGAGGTCGATGCAAAACTCCATCGTTTCCTGTTTATCGCCAGCAAAGAAGTCAATCTTCACTCCAGCTACGCCCATTTTCTCCAACCAGGCAAACTCCTTCTCCCTGTTTTCCGGAGCATTCAGTCTATTGTGAGGACCTGGTGCACCCCAAGCCTTAATCCATGCAGTAGAAGAATTATACCAAAGCAAAGGCTTCACACCCCTATCCTTAGCATATTTCAAAGCCTCCTCGATGGTGGCTCCATTCTTCATCTCATCCCATTCTGCATCAATCAATACGTATGGCAGATGCAAGGTCTTCGCCATATCTACATACTTTTTAATGATATTCAAGTCGTTAGAGCCATGGTTGTAAGCCCAATAAATCCAGCTTACACTTCCCGGTTTAATCCATGAAGTATCTTTCAGACGACAAGGGGCACTGACATCAGTTACCAGGGTCGAAGCTATCAGATCCTGCTTCTTTCCAATGACAACCACTCGCCAGGGAGATTTCCAATTACCCGAATAATGCTGTGTGTTTTCATCCAGGAACACATGATAGTCCTCCGGATTCTGCCCGTTCTTCAAGGAAGAGGCACTGTTGATTCGTTCTATACCAGCTTCAGTAATAAGAGAGTACACACCATTCTGCTCAAACAGACAAGGATAGCCCCAATGTTGTTTTCCACCTTTACCGGTAGTGGATAAAGGGAAGAAATTCTCATAAGACTCCGTCCATTCCTGAAACCACCGGCGCGTGCCTTCACTGATATGAAAAGTAGTTAAATCCTGCTTGATTGCTGTATGCTGCAAGCCCTCCATCTCATAACGGAAGGCTATACCATCATTATAAAGTCGAACCACCATACGCAACAGTCGCTGCAGATCATCCTCAAAGGTATAAACTATTTCATTCGCCTCGTTCTTACATTCACTCTTCTTTCCCATGAGCATCTGATAATGCTCCGAAATATACTTGGGCTTGGAAATATTTTTCAAGATCAGATTCCGTCCTCCACCATCACCGGTAGTCAAACCATAACCAGTGATATGAAGCACCTGGCTTTCCTTATTTCCTTTACTGGCATCGCGATAAACTAAATCAAAAGCCTTCACCTTATTTTCCTCACCCTCAGCCTTCCATTCAATCTTTCCATTGGGAGAAGAGAAAGTTTCCCGCAGATTCTGGGCAAAAGCTGCGCCCTGCATGGCAAGCAGCCATACAATCAACAGTAACGGCTTTCTAAAAACCAAGATTGTCTTTGTATTCATCATTATGATTGTTTTTTCGTTTAACGCTGCAAAGTTACGAAAAAACAATCATAATGACTTTATTTAATGTTTCAAATACTTTACTCAGTATATTTTGCCGCATATTCCGTAGGCGACATACCGAAATATTTCTTAAATGCAGTGGAGAAATGACTGTTATTGGCAAATCCCACCATATATGAAACCTGCGTAATGTTGATTTTACTCTCTCTAATCAATCGGGCAGCTTCATTGAGACGGATGTTTCGCAGGAACTCGCTGGTTGGCACACCAGTGATTTCCTTCAACTTTCGATGCAGCTGGGTACGGCTTACGCCCACCTCATCACACATCTTCTCTACATTGAAATCAGAATCGCTCATATTCTCATTCACCACCTTCATGATACGCTCCATCAGTTCCTCATCGTAGCCTTTCACCTCAATCTTATCCACCTTGTCGTCCTGCTTCAAGGCACCACTGAACTTACCTTTCAGGCGACGCACATTATCAATGAGATTGTCTATCGTGAGATGAAGTTCCTCCAAGCTGAATGGTTTTGCCAGATAAGCATCAGCTCCCAGCTTGATGCCCTCCAGGCGGTCGCTGATTTCCGTTTTGGAAGTAAGCATAATGACAGGAACGTGGCTGATGTTGGCATTACCCTTGATGTTCTTAAGCAGAGCGATACCATCCATCTCAGGCATCACCACATCGCTTATCACTAAGTCGAAATCACCAGAAAGCAACTGCTTCAGTGCCTCCTTGCCATTGTTGCAGATAACAAAGCGATACCAATCGCTCAGTTCCGACTTGATGTAACGGCAGATCTCAATATCATCATCCACCAGCAGGATTTTACTGTTCCTGCCAGCCGCACTTCTCGGCTGTTTCTTTCTGCTCTCCTCATAGCCCGAACAGATTTGGCTCACCTTGAGATGCTCTTTTCCCAAAGGCAATTCTATGATGAAACAAGCACCGCTCTTCCCGTCTTCACGATTGCGTGCATACACATCGCCACCATGAAGTCTTACTATGGAACGGCACAGATTCAAGCCGATGCCCGAACCGTCCAGGTGCATATCAGTCGAGTTCTTACCCTGATAGAAACGCTCAAACAGGGTCTTGCCATCATCGTTCTTTCCCAATCCCTTGCCACTATCAATCACATACAAGAGCACTTTATTAGCCTGCTTCTCGATGCGGAAGATAATCTCTCCGCCATTAGGCGTATATTTAAAGGCATTAGACAGCAGATTGGCTATCGCCTTAT
>ERZ1026866.1749-NODE-1749-length-10571-cov-9.284899_pt1 | contig 10571 bp, 8 predicted proteins | sample MGYA00380163_ERZ1026866 | MGnify/ENA primary metagenome ERZ1026866 (study PRJEB33269, sample SAMEA4719799) | human gut metagenome | biome: human-associated habitat; feature: organic feature; material: feces | place: Cameroon | collected 2013-10 ...
CTTTGGCAGCCAACTGCTTAGCGGTAGTCATAACCTGCTCTTCTGTCTCTGCCGAACATGGACCGGCGATGACGCAAGGGCGTTCCTGATCACTTGGGAAATTCAATGGTTCTAATTCTAATTCCATAGTCGTATATTTTTTGTTTTTACTTTTTTACCCTTTTATTTTTTTACTTTTGAAAGACCTTCTTGATTCTTTCGAGTGCCTCCTTCATCTTTTCATCCTTGGCACAAAGACTGATACGGATGTATCGCTTACCATTGCTGCCAAAGATGAAACCTGGCGTGATAAAGACTCTTGCTTCATGCAGTACCTTCTCGGTCAAGTCTTCTACATCGGCATATTTCTCTGGTATCTTGCCCCAAAGGAACATACCCACTTGGTTAGGATCAAACTTGCAATCAAGCACTCGCATGATTTCCTCTGCAATGTCACGGCGGCGGCGATAATTGGTGATGTTGTTCTCCTCATGCCACTCATCGGTATTGTTGAGCATTGCCTCTGCCGCAGCCAACTGGATACCACGGAAACAACCATTATCTATATTGCTCTTCACCTTAAGAATCCAAGAGATGAAAGTCTTATTGCTTGAAATCATAGCCACACGCCAACCTGGCATATTATGACTCTTGCTCAGAGAGTTGAACTCAATGCAACAATCCTTAGCACCTGGCACTTGCATGATACTCATCGGATGCTTGTTGAGGATAAGCGAATAAGGATTGTCATTCACCACTACAATGTTATGGTCTTTGGCAAACTTCACCAGTCGCTCGTAGGTTTCCATACGTGCATTTCCACCAGTCGGCATGTTAGGATAGTTGGTCCACATCAGTTTCACATGACTGAGGTCCATTTTCTCCAAGGCATCAAAGTCTGGTTGCCAATCATTATCCTCACGCAAGTCATAATAGGTAATCTTAGTACCCAATATCTTGTTGATGGCAGTATAGGTAGGATAGCCCGGATTTGGTATGAGTACCTCGTCACCAGGATTGCAGAAAGCCAAGGTGACGTGTAGAATACCTTCCTTGCTACCGATGAGAGGTTGTATCTCTGTAGCCCAGTCTAGGTCAACATCATACCAACGCTTATAAAAGCCAGCCATAGCCTTGCGCAACTCTGGGATACCCACCGTAGGTTGATACCCATGTGCACCAGGTTCATTAGCTACCTCGCAGAGTTTATCGATGGTCTGCTGAGAAGGTGGCATATCTGGACTTCCGATGGCTAGGCTGATGATGTCCATGCCCTCGGCATTCAACTTGGCAACTTCCTTCAACTTGCGGCTGAAGTAGTACTCTTGTATTTCCGTTACTCTATTAGCTGGCTGTATCATTTTCAATCGATAATTTATGATTTACAATTTATAATTTCTCCTCATATTCGCCTAAGACCTTGATTTTCCTGACGAGAGGCGTGATAGCATCAATGCTCTGACGATAGCGTGTCAAATTGTCGAACGTCAAATCCACATAGAAGAGATATTCCCACTCGTGCCCGATGTTAGGCAACGACTGGATTTTCGTCAGGTTGATGTCATAGAAACTCAAGATAGTGAGCACCTTCGAGAGCGATCCCTTGTCGTGCGAAAGACTGAAGACGATGCTCGCCTTGTTGGCTTTCTCTATCGGACGGAGCAATGCCGCTTTCTGGGGATTGCAAACCACAAGAAATCTCGTATAGTTGTGTGGATTGTCGTGTATTCCCCCTTGCAGCACCTTCATGCCATACATTTTAGCTGCATAACTAGAACAGATGGCAGCCCATCCTCTCACCTGATGTTGCGCGATGTAAGCAGCAGATCCGGCAGTATCCTCAGCTTCCACAGCCTTAAGGTCCGGATGATTTGCCAAGAACTTTCCACACTGCATCAGAGCCACAGGATGGGAATGAACCTCTTGGAGCGTACTCCAATCATCCTCGGGCAAACAACAGATACTGTGCTCGATATGGAGTTTATGCTCTCCCACTACGGTAGTGCCACTCTGACGAAGCAATTCGTAATTGTGGAGCAAGCTACCAGCAATGGTATTCTCGATGGCAGTGATTCCGATGACAGTAGGGTCACGCTTGATATTCTCAAACACTTCTTCAAAGGTTGCACAACAAATCAACTCTATCTGCTCACCCTCGAAGTATTCATGCGCAGTAATGTCATGGAATGACCCCAACTCACCTTGTATAGCTATTCTTTTCATTGCCTTTTGGTTTATCTTTATCTCAAAGGACACATAATCAAGAGGTGTCTTACGAAAAACGGTCCTACTCTTTATAGAGCGGGACCGTTTCGATAGATTTCTTAATCTTATATCCTAAGTTGAAATTTACACGCAACTTCCCGCTTTACAATCGCTTGCAAAGTAAAAGTAAAAGCTAAAGTAGTACGCATTAAACTTCATATTCTATTTCTTTTTAGTTAATGATTTATACGCTTGCAAAAGTAGTGTTTTTTTCCGACACCACCAAACAATTTGTTAGTTTTTTCGTAATTTTACTTATATTTTTCCGAAAAAGCAGGCTTTTCAACCGATTTTTATCATAAAAAACGCATTTTTCTGCGATTTCCCTTTCAAGAAAGCGGATGCGAGTTAATGACAAAGCTCTCTTCCCTCTGCCTGAAACGCACCAGAAAGTTCTTCTACCGCTTCAGGATTTTCACGGAAATATGCCTGCATGTCTTCTTCAGCATGATGTTTATCACCCATGGCATAATACACCCCACCTCTTTCACGGTAGATTTCTGCCGCGTGAGGATTGAGTTCTAATGCAGAATTATAATAACGAATGGCATCGTCATACTTTTTCTCAGAAAAGGCTTCTCTTCCCAACAATTTGAATGCCTCCACTTTCACATCTTGATGAATATCTATCATATTTATCTTATTTATACATTTAATAATATATACAAAAGTACAGTTTTTCATCGAAACTGCCAAATTTCCGAGCCATTACTTTGTAGTTTTAAATAATATTCATACCTTTGCAGCCGAAAAGAGTCACAGACAACCTCTTTCGTGGGGGAAAGTTGTCCCTTTCAATCATTTATTAATCAAAACTGTAATAAACCAACGACATGAAAAAGTCATTATTAGTTTTCGCCGCATTGATGGTTGGTACTTTTGCCAAAGCTCAAACCAATGCACAAATCCTGTATGATTTCGGTTCTGACCGTAAGTATGTAACCCTTACTCTCGAAATGTTCAAGGCTGACAAATGGGGAAGCACCTACTTCTTCGTTGACCATGACTTCAACTACGACAAAATGGTCGTGGGAAGCAAGAACATCTCACAAGGTGGAACCTACACCGAGATTTCTCGTGCACTCAACTTCTGGCAAAACTCCAAGATGAAGAACTGGAGTTTGCACGTGGAATACAATGGTGGTATCACCAAGAACTATCCTATCAACAATGCCTGGCTCTTCGGTGTGGAGTATTTCATGCACGACAAGAGTTTCAAGAACACCTTGACACTCCAGGCTCTCTACAAGACTATCCGCAAGACCGACCAGAACGTACCAATGCAGCTTACTGCAGTCTGGGGATGCAAGGACATCTTTGGATTAAAGGGATTGAACTTTAGCGGTTTCGCAGATTTCTGGTGGGAGAACCATACCAGTATGCTCGACAAGCACGGAGACGCAAAGGTTGACGAGAATGGCGAAGTCATCTACAAGAATGAGCACACCGTATTCACCACAGAGCCACAACTTTGGTACAATGTAGGTCAGCACTTCGGATGCGAGAACCTCAGTGTGGGTGGCGAGGTTGAGATCAGCCACAATTTTGGCAGCAATGCCGGATGGATGGTTCGCCCTTGCTTGGGTGTGAAATGGGACTTCTAACATCCCATACTTTTCGAGCATATACTTGATACCAATAAACGACAAAGCCTGCCAGAATCCCTTCTGACAGGCTTTTCACATAATTAGGAATCCCTATAATAGGGAAGAGAGATTATCTTATGGTCTCAGCACTTTCAAGTCGCCTGTCTTGAAAGAACCTACTCCATCTTTTTCCTTGATCAACTGACGAGTAACGCCAGACAACTTGATGTTGCCAACACCTTCAAGAGTAGCCTTTACCGACTGGCAATCCACATGAGCATCTACCTTTCCCACGCCCTCGTTGTCTATATCCAGATGACCACCCTTGAAGAGAGCGATTTGCACATTGCCTACACCTTCATTATCAATATCGACATGATCAGACTGCATATTGTCTATGCGAACATTACCAACACCTTCATTGGTAATCTCTATCTTGTTGGCAAGCAAGTTCTTGACATTTACGTTTCCAACCCCTTCATTGTCTATCTCAAACACATCGGAATTGATGGCGTTGGCATTGAAGCTTCCTACGCCTTCCAGACTCACCTTCACCAAGTCTGGCGATGTTACATACACGCGCAAGCGCTCATTGTTCTTCAACTTACTAATTCCCTTGACCCTAGAAGCAAGTCCGATAATCATCTTGTTTTCACGATAGACTACCTTTACATTTTCCATGAGTTGCTTCTTGAATTTTGGATCGCTGATTTTTGAAAAGTCCAAGCGAACATCCTGTTGGTCACCATTGGTCTGCGTATAATAGACATCTGCCACAGTCTCAATCTCAATTTCCATAAATGGCTTCACACTCAAGTCTGCTTGAGTAAATTTCAAGTCACCATTGAGAACTGTATTACCACTATTGCCACTGAAAGCACAAGATGTTGACATCATCAACAAGCCAGCAGCCAAAACTGCAGTCTTCATTTTTTTGAGAAATTCCAATCTATCCATTATATTCTTCTTTTATAGTTTGACATGATCAACAAAGACACGTCTTACGTGCTTTATTTTACCCTTTTAGACGAGAGGGGCACAACAAAAGTTGCACCCCTCTACATTATTTTTTCATAAAAATGATGATTTTTTCCATTCCTTACGCCTTCAAAGCCTCGCCAAGGATTCTCTTGGCGTTCTCCACCCTATCTGCAGATGGCGGATTAACCTCTTTCAAAGGATAGTCGATACCCAACTTCTCATATTTGTAGATGCCCATCGTATGATAAGGCAACACATCGATACGCTGAATATTGTCGAGCGTCTTCAGAAAATCCCTCAACTGCACCAGATACTCATCCTTGTCTGTGATACCAGGAATCAGCACATGGCGAATCCATACGGGTTTCTTGATGTCACTCAGATAACGGGCGCAATCAAGGATATTTTGGTTGGAATGGCGAGTCAACTTGCGATGCTCCTCATCATCAATATGCTTGATGTCGAGCAAGATCGTATCCGTGACTTGCATCAGTCGCTCAAACTTCTCGAAGAACACACCCTTCTGAGTAAAGAGTTGTGCAGAAGTGTCGAGACAAGTATTGATTCCTCTTTGGTGTGCCTTCTCGAAAAGTTCCAAGAGGAAGTCGATTTGCAGAAGAGCCTCACCACCGCTCACCGTGATGCCGCCTTTATCCCCCCAATAGCTGCGGAAACGCTCTGCCTTGTCCAACAAGTCGTCAGCATACCACTCCTCTCCCACTCCTGTCTTCCAAGAATCCGGATTGTGACAGAACTGGCAGCGCATCGGACATCCCTGCAGGAAAATCAAGAACCGAATGCCCGGCCCATCCACAGAGCCGAAGCTTTCTATACTATGAATGAATCCTCTTTGCATCTGTTATTGTTTATGAAGATCATTGACACCCATTTAGAGCTTCTCATGAGCCTGACGAGCGATCACATCCAACTGCTGTTCACGGGTCAGGTCGATGAACTTCACGGCATAGCCACTCACACGGATGGTGAAGTTCTGGTACTCTTCCTTCTCTGGGTGCTCCATCGCATCCTTCAACTTCTCTACACCGAATACATTCACGTTCAAGTGATGAGCGCCCTGGTTGAAGTAACCATCCATCACACCTACCAAAGTATTGGCACGCTCCTCGTCATCGTGTCCAAGAGCACCTGGACTGATGGTCTGGGTATTAGAGATACCATCCAACGCATACTCGTAAGGCAACTTAGCCACAGAATTCAAGGAAGCCAACAAGCCGTTCTTCTCAGCACCGTATGATGGGTTGGCACCTGGAGCCAAAGGAGCACCAGCAGGACGACCATCAGGCATATTGCTTGTATATTTACCATAGACCACATTGGAAGTGATGGTCAAGATAGAGGTAGTAGGCTCAGAGTCACGATAAGTATGATACTTCTTGATGAGTGACATGAAGGTCTTCAACAACCATACAGCGATCTCGTCTGCACGCTCGTCATCATTACCATAACGTGGGAAGTCACCCTCAGTCTGGAAACTCAATGGGAAACCAGTCTCGTCACGGATGATGTTCACCTTGGCATACTTGATGGCAGAGATAGAGTCAACCACGTGGCTGAAACCTGCGATACCTGTTGCGAAGGTACGACGTACATCTGTATCGATGAGCGCCATCTCCTCTGCCTCATAGAAGTACTTGTCGTGCATGTAGTGGATGAGGTTCAAGGTCTTCACATAGACACTTGCGAGCCAATCCATCATATCCATAAAACGTGGCATGAACTCCTCGTATGTCACAACATCACCCTCGATGGCACGATACTTAGGACCGCACTGCTCACGAGTCTTGGAATCGACACCACCAGAGATAGCGTAGGTCAAGCACTTAGCCAAGTTGGCACGAGCACCGAAGAACTGCATCTCCTTACCTGTCTGTGTAGCTGATACACAGCAGCAGATGCTATAATCATCGCCCCATACAGGACGCATCACGTCGTCATTCTCATACTGGATAGAACTTGTCTTCACAGAGATCATCGCAGCATAGTGCTTGAAGGTCTTTGGCAAGCGAGAGCTATAGAGCACGGTCAAGTTTGGCTCTGGCGAAGGTCCCATGTTCTCCAAGGTGTGGAGGAAACGGAAGTCATTCTTGGTCACCATAGAACGGCCATCCTGACCCATACCACCTACCTCAAGAGTTGCCCATACTGGGTCGCCAGAGAAGAGCTGGTTGTAAGAAGGGATACGTGCGAACTTCACCATACGGAACTTCATGACCAAGTGGTCGATCAACTCCTGTGCATCAGCCTCAGTCAAAGTACCCTCCTGGAAGTCACGCTCGAAATAGATATCGAGGAAAGTTGAGATACGACCTACAGACATCGCAGCACCGTTCTGTGTCTTTACTGCACCGAGGTAACCAAAGTACAACCACTGTACAGCCTCACGCGCATTCTGAGCTGGCTGACTGATATCAAAGCCATAGCTTGCAGCCATTTCCTTCAAGCCCTTGAGCGCCTTGATCTGCATAGCAACCTCCTCACGCAGGCGGATAACCTCGTCGATCATCTCACGGTCGCCCATCTGATTCAAATCCTTCTGCTTTTCAGCAATCAGGAAATCAATACCATAAAGAGCAACACGACGATAATCACCTACGATACGGCCACGACCGTAAGTATCAGGAAGACCTGTAAGAATATGATTGTGGCGAACGAGCTTCATCTCAGGAGTATAAGCATCGAATACACCATCATTGTGAGTCTTGCAATACTTGTGGAAAATCTCGTGGAGCTTCTCAGATGGCTCATAGCCGTATGTTGTACAAGCCTGCTCTGCCATCTTGATACCACCGTATGGCATGAAAGCACGCTTCAATGGCTTATCAGTCTGAAGACCCACTACCTTCTCCAAGTCCTTGGTGCCCTCACCGATGTAGGCTGCACCGTATGCTGTCAATCCTGATACTACCTCAGTCTCCATATCCAGCACACCACCCTTGGCACGCTCCTGCTTCTGGAGTTCCTTCAACATACCCCAAAGGGTATCAGTAGCTTGGGTAGGTTCTGCCAAGAACGACTCATCGCCGTCGTAGCTGGTGTAGTTGTTCTGAATGAAGTCACGAAGATTGACCTCAGATTGCCACTTGTTTCCTTTGAAACCTCTCCATTCTGTTCTCATAATCAATGTTCCTTTATATTTAAATAGTTAATAATTATAATAATGAATACAAATTTTCAGAAACAAAAAAGCCCAATCACAGAATTGTGACTGGGTTTATTTCTTAAAAGGGCACTTTTTTAGATACGCCGCGCCTTTCTTCTTGCCAAGCCCTACAGCTGCCAAGAATGTAATTCCGATACCAATAACTGCACCAATACCAGCGACGATAGCGATTTTCTCTTTCTTTATCATGTACCTTTTCCTTATTTTTTGTTGATGAATTAAGCCTGATTCCTGCTTGTGGGACCCATCGGAAACTACATAAAAAATGCAGTCCCGATTCCCCTTGTTAGGAATGGGACTGCAAAATTACAATTTTATTTCGAATTAAGAGAAGGATTTGTGTTAAAACATCCACTTTCCCCTCAAAAATCATCATTTATAGGTAGTTGGAGCTGGATTGCGCCCCATTTTACTTCTTGATAAAGAGTTTGAAACTCTTCACACTACCTGGAGCACCCTCTTCAGCTCTTGGCAGATATTCGAAGGCTGATACGGTTACCTCCTTGCCCATATCTACAATACAAAGATGAGGGAAGTTAGCACCCTTCTCAGTCTGCCAATAAGTACTCTCCTGCAAGTCGAACATCTTGTCGAGCGTCGAGTTGCCCTTCTCACTATCTGCATAGTAGGCTACCCAGTTGTTGCGGTCAATCCGGTTGCCCTGCGCATCCTGGAGATATACCTCAGCAATGGCAATCTGTGAGTCACCGCTCTGACTGCTGGTGCACTCGATGGCAAAGTAACGACCGGTTACAGGCTTGTCAAGTTTGAGTGTCTGCCAACCATTGCCTGCCTTCAAATCTGCCTTCAGCACTGGAACATCAGAATTCAAATCCATGCGATGACCTGGATCATTATGCTTGTTGCTCTTCTCAAGGTTCAACTTATCCAACTCTGGTTTATTCTGGCAGAAAGCTGTTGGAGCTACTGATGAACCTGGTTTGCCAGCCTCACCCTTCGGACCAACGACATCGAGTACTACCACCTCGTTCTTGCCCTTCTTCAACCAGCAGCCTGGTAAGTACAAAGTCTGCTGAGGACCGATTTGCCAGAATCTTCCAAGCGCATGACCATTGACATAAACCTGTCCTTTGCCGAATGCCTCCATATTAATAAAGGTATCGCCCACCTTGCTGATGTTGAAATAACCGCGATAGTAACCCGCCTTGCTCTTCAGACCTGCCATTCTGTTCATCGGTGCATTGAGCGCATCAATGGCGTTCTTGTAATCATCAGGAATAATCTGGTTGTTCCACTGCTTTGGACTTAAAGTGATGTCGCAAAGTTCATCGGCTGTAGAGATGGTTACGTTGCCAATAATACCCTTATAGTCCTTGATGGCACGACCGAAGTTGATACGGCCCATACCTTCCACTACGATGGTCATCTCGCTACCCGCAGCAGCGGCAGGCAGATCGAGTGATTTCTCGTTCTTCACACGGTCTATCTTGCCCACATACTTGCCATTGACATATACCTGAGCAAAATCGTGGAATTCACCTGTCAGGGTGGCACCAGCCTTGATTTCCGGCAGTGTGGTGGTATAAACCATCGTACCCCAACCCATGTCCATATCCTCAAATGACAAAGGCTTATTGCTTTCCTTTTCACCGGTGATACCATTGCTCAATGGTCTGTATTCATTCAACTGGAAGGTTGGCACGCTGATGAGGGACATCGGAGCCTTAGGAACAGCAGGTAATTTCTTGCCATCCGTATATTTCGACATCATCTTACGAAGTTCGAAATACTTAGGAGTAGCCAAACCCCACTCATTGATAGGCGCATCATAATCGTAAGAAGTCACATCTGGTTGGAAACCCGGAGAATTGGCACCTGCCCAATGACCGAAACTGGTTCCACCATGGGTCATATAGAGTGAGAAACTGATGCCCTTGGAAAGCATCTCATCCATACCCTCCACCATATCCTTGGCAGGACGGGTTTCATGACGGGCTCCCCATTTATCAAACCAACCGCTCCAGAACTCAGAACACATCTTAGGCGCATTCGGACGTACCTCGCCCAGTCGCTTAAACTGGTTGTCGATATTGGCACCCGTACCGAAGTTCATGGTCCAAGTCAGATCATCAAGACCATTGTTGAGGAAGTTGGAAGACCAGTCGCACTGGAAGAGACTTACCTTATCAAAACCGCTTTTCTTCACAATATCACGGATAGCGCTCACGTAAGGTTTGTCCTTACCATAAGAACCATATTCATTCTCAACCTGCACCATGATGATAGGGCCCCCATTCTGGATGGTCAGAGGAGCCAGTTGCTTGCCCACCTCTTTCTCGAAGATTTCCACACGCTGCATGAAATAAGGATCCTGCTCACGCAAACGGATATCCTTCTTCTTCAGGAGCCACCAAGGCAGACCGCCCATCTCCCACTCCGCACAAACGTATGGACCCGGACGTACAATGACGTACATACCATTCTTCTGACAGAGGCGACAGAAAGCAGCCACGTCATTATTGCCAGTAAAATCAAACTGTCCCTCCTTCTGTTCATGAATATTCCAGAACACATAGAGACAAACCGTATTCATGCCAAGAGCCTTACACATTTTGATG